>ERZ779632.29-NODE-29-length-88037-cov-11.410857_pt1 | contig 88037 bp, 80 predicted proteins | sample MGYA00514194_ERZ779632 | MGnify/ENA primary metagenome ERZ779632 (study PRJEB29562, sample SAMEA4376704) | mouse gut metagenome | isolation source: Cecum | study: EMG produced TPA metagenomics assembly of the A DSS colitis mouse model was used to assess the... | reverse complement strand
GTGATGGCTCTAAAGTGTTAAAATCCGAGGTGGCTCTCAAGCGATAAAACGGTGGATCCGAAGCGTTAGAATATTCAATCCAATCAGCAATCGCTCAAAAGATGCTTTTTGCGCTCAATCATTTCCCCGATTCTCTCGATATATTGGGCAACATCCTTCACATTCTCGCTTCGCTCAATCCGTCCATCTGGATAAACTCGCTTTGATACGCTCCCAGCTCCGCAGGCAACTATGGTCTGTTTCTCCTCCATAATCAAAATATTATAAATCCCATACTTCCCCTCTCTCGCATACCCGACATTCTCAAAATTCCCTGACATATTTTTCTGCCGATAGAGATAGTATGGTTTCATACCCAGTGCATATGCGCCGTTCTGTGCAATTTCCATTGTGCTGTCCGTATTGCGGAGCGTTGCGATACCGTTTTCTTCAATCCACTGGCTGAGTTTTGATGCGCGCTTGACGGCAAGCGAATGGACTGTCAGGCTGTCGGGATTTAATTTGCTAATCTCATGAATTGTGTTTTGTACATCGGCTTCCAGTTCACCGGGAAGCCCTAAGATGATATCCATATTAATGTTGTCAAAACCTGCCGCCCGCGCCAGCCAGAATGCGTCCTTCACCTGTGCTACTGTATGCTGTCTGCCAATGTATTTGAGTGTTTCGTCCTTCATCGTCTGCGGATTCACCGAGATGCGGGTCACACCATGCTTTTTCAGCACATCAAGTTTTTCCCTTGTGATGCTGTCCGCCCGCCCCGCTTCTACTGTAAATTCCGTCACCTGCTGAAAATCAAATCGGTCACGCACATGCCCTAACAGCTTATCCAATTCTTCTGCTTCCAGTGTTGTAGGCGTTCCACCGCCAATATAGACTGTGTCCAAGATCTTGTGCTGATATGTTTTTGCGACGAAATCAATTTCCTGAAAAAGTGCCTGCAAATAGTCATTTACCCGTTTGCGCCACACAGCAATTGGATAGGAAGTAAAGGAACAGTACAGACAGGTTGTCGGGCAGAATGGAATGCCAATATAGATGCTGTAACCGTCCTCAAAATGAATCCTGTCAAGGATTGCTTTCTCACGTCTGGCAATGTCGAGGCTCAACTGCGCTTTCTCCTCACTGACAGCATGTGCTGCCTTCAGCCAACTGACAATCTCCATATCCTCCTTCCCTTCTGCCAGCATTCCCATAGCAAGCTTTGTCGGGCGGATGCCGGTCAGGTTTCCCCATGGAAGTGTTTTGCCTGTATAGTCACACAAATCATAATATATCGAAAGTTTGCGCTCCTTTTTTGTGACATCTGTGTCATTTTTGTATGTATGCACGTACTCTTTTCTGACATCTATGTCAAGTATGACTCTCATACTGTCATGAAAAAGCTGTACAATCACTCGATTTTCGCTGTCCTGATGTTCCTCCTGCACCTCTGCTGCATATACTCTCACATCATGCTCTGGATAAAATGATTTCAGCAGCGCATGTAAATCATATTGATAATTTTCCCTGTTTGTATATACATTGATCATCTTTACAGTTCCTCCCACTCAATACAGGACGGTTTTTCCTGTGTATGATAAAATGCTGATGCACATTGCAGTGCCTTTTCAATGGAAAGAATCTGATATCCTGTCACAGAATAATCATTCCCGCCGATCTGCCAGCGAAAATTATCTTCCCGGTTCAGATTGCCTATAGATGCAAACATTTCCTCATTGTCTTCGGAAAAATAATTCACGACAGCCTGCTGGTCTTTTACCAGAATAGAAAGTGTACAGGGATAGTCCGCATTCCAGCCATCTGTGCTCTCTCTCATAGATAGATGAATCTCATTGTCCTGACCTGAGCACAGTATTTGCCGAATTTGCTCTTGGTACTCCGCATAATCAAGGTATTCGTTACAGCCGCATAAATCATCAATAAACATTCTGCTCCTCCCATTTACCGCAAAAAAATCCATGCCTAGAATAGGCATTGACTACCCTAAGTAGGCATTGACTACCCTAAGCATGGATTGTATTTCCTTTCATATCCAACAGTTGTTGCGTCCCCGTGTCCTGAGTAGAGCTTCACATCGTCGGGAAGTGTCATGATTCTCTCTCGAATCGAATCGCCAAGCTGCCGCATCGAACCGGAATAAAAATCAGTTCTTCCGACAGAACAGTTAAAAATCGTATCACCGCAGAACAGGGTTTTATCCCCAACAGCGTAAAAACAGCAGCCGCCTTTCGTATGTCCCGGCGTATGAAGCACCTCAAATTCCACACCTGCCATCGTAAAGGTCTGTCTGTCATGAAAATATTCGTCTGCCTCAAAACCATATGCCTTGCCAAACCACCCGGACAGATTTTTTTCCGGGTCTTTTAAAATATCGGCTTCGTCCTCGTAAGCATATATTTTTGCACCGCTGAGCTCTTTGAGCTTCAAGGCGCCGCCTGTATGATCTCCGTGGCCATGTGTCAGTAAAATGCCCGCAATCTTCTCAAAACCCAGACTTTTTATATCATCATATACAACTTCCCCATGATCGCCGGGATCAATAATTACAATCTCCTCTGCGCCTTCTCTGTACACATAATAACAATTCGTCTGGCAGGCACTAAGTACCCTTCTCTTTACCTTCAAATCCGCCATATCAACCTGTCGTCCTTTCAATATCAATCACACTGTCAATCATCCGCAGTTTATCGACAATCATCTGAAGCTCTTCCCTGCAAGTGATCTCAAATGTCATTGCAATGGATGCGATATCCTGCTTATTGGTTCTGGTGTTCACAGAACGGATATCAATATTTTTCTCTGTCAGAGTCTTTGTAATATCCGCCAGCAGACCGCTTCTGTTCTGCGCATAGATCACAATCTCCGTCAGATATTTCTCTTTCCGCTCTGCCGCCTCCTCAGGCTGCCACTCCGCATCGATCAGTCTGGAACGGTCTATCTCAGACAGACTCATAATGTTGATGCAGTCCGTCCTGTGTATGGAAACACCGCGTCCGCGCGTGACAAATCCGACAATCTCATCACCGGGCACTGGCGCACAACAGCGTGAAAACCGCACCGCCACATCATGAATTCCCTTCACGGTGATTCCTGTCTTGCCTTTGGGCTTCATCAACTTATTTGCGTTATTTTCCTGTATCTGTGCGATCAGTTCCTCATCTGTCGCCTGCTTCTTGTGCTCCTTGGCATACAGCTCCTGCATACGGTTGATAACCTGCCCTTCCTTGAGGGCGCCATGTCCGATTGCCGCAAGCACTGCATCCCAGTCATTAAAACCATATTTGTGCATCACTGCCCGCTGAAGCTCTGCTTTCAGGATCTCCGCTATATTTATATTTTTAGACTTGCAATAGTTCTGAAAAAGCTCCCGCCCTTTCAAAATATTGTCTTCTTTCAGTTCACTCTTAAACCACTGTGAAATCTTGTTTTTTGCCTGCGATGACTTGACGATGTTCAGCCAGTCGCGGCTTGGCCCTTTGGAGTTTTGGGAAGTCATAATTTCGATACAGTCACCGTTATTAATCTGATAGTCAATGGTGACGAGCTTCCCGTTTACTCTGGCACCGATCATTTTATTGCCGACGGCGCTGTGTACACTGTATGCGAAATCAATCGGGGTAGACCCCGCAGGCAGATTCTTTACATCTCCTGCCGGCGTAAAACAATACACATGATCTGAGAACAGATCCAGATCGCTCTTTAAGAGCTTCATAAATTCCTTGTTGTCTGCGGTATCTTTCTGCCACTCAAGGATCTGGCTGAGCCACGCGAGTTTCTCCTCCTCGCCGCCGCTTGAGACTTTGCCGTCACTTGCTTCCTTATACTTCCAATGTGCGGCAATGCCATACTCTGCAACCCGATGCATCTCAAATGTCCGAATCTGTATCTCAAACGGCACCCCCATTGAACCAATGAGCGTCGTGTGAAGCGACTGGTACATATTTGCCTTGGGCATCGCAATATAATCTTTAAACCGCCCGGGCATTGGCTTATACATCTCGTGAATCACACCGAGCGCCGCATAGCAGTCCTTGACAGAATCGACAATGATGCGCACCGCAAACAAATCAAAAATCTGGTCAATGGTTTTTCCCTGATTTTTCATTTTTTTGTAAATACTGAAAAAGTGCTTGACCCTGCCGTCAATCTGGGCATCAATCCCTGCATCCGTTATGTGTTCTGCCACTTCGTCCACAATGTCCTGCACATACTTTTCACGCGCATCTTTCCGCAAGGCAATTTTTTCCACCAAGTCATAATAGGCTTCTGATTCCAGATATTTTAAGGACAAATCATCCAGCTCTATCTTAATCTTGGAAATGCCAAGCCGCTCCGCGAGCGGTGAATAGATATCAAGCGTCTCGCGCGCGATGCGCTTCTGGCTCTCTGGCGATTTATATTTTAATGTCCGCATATTATGGAGGCGGTCTGCCAGCTTGATCAGAATCACACGGATATCTTTGGTCATTGCCAGAAACATTTTGCGCAGATTCTCCGCCTGCATCTCCTCACGGCTCTTCTGCAAATCGGGGGCAGCATCCCCTGTATACTGCAACTGCTCTAATTTGGTAACACCGTCAACCAGCAGCTCTACATCCGGTCCAAACTCCTCCTTGAGCTGTGCATTGGTCATAATGGTATCTTCAACAACATCGTGCAAAAGTCCTGCGATAATTGTCTCTTTGTCCAGCTCCAAATCCGCAAGTATGATCGCCACACACAGCGGATGAACGATGTACGGCTCCCCTGATTTCCTGACCTGATCTTTGTGTGCAATACAGGCGGTCTTGTAAGCCTTGTCAATCATTGAAATATCATCAGACGGATGATATTTATGCACACGCCGGACAAGCCCCTGATATAATTCATCGGGGCTTTGAAATTCCTTGATATATTCGATTTTGCGTTCGTCTGCTTTTCTGGATCCAGCCTTACTTCCATTTATAATCAGAGAGTCCTCATATGCTCCTGTTCTTGTCTGTTTCTCATCTGTCACTTCGCATCACCAGCCATATTCAACAAAATATTTATACAATCTGTTTCCTACTTGCCCTCATAGGTTATCGCTGCATCAAGCCTGTAGCCTGCAATCCGCTCTCTTCCTTTGAGCCCTGCAAGCTCCATCAGCACAACGACGCCCACTACCTCACCGCCAAGTGACTCAATCAATTTGATCATGGCTTCTGTCGTACCTCCGGTCGCAATCAGGTCATCCACTACCAGAACCTTTTGTCCCGGCTGAATCGAATCCTTATGCATCTCTATGGTTGCTTTGCCGTATTCCAGATCATAATCTATAGAGACCGTCTCTCTTGGGAGCTTTCCCTTCTTGCGAATCAGGACAAACGGTTTGCGGGTATTATAAGCAATGGGTGTTCCAAAAATAAAGCCCCTTGACTCAGCTCCTGCCACCACATCGTATTCTAAATCTTTTACCAAATCCTGCATGGTATCTATGGCAAGATGCAGTCCGTCGGCATCCTGTAAAACGCTCGTCACATCGCGGAAAATAATGCCGGGTTCTGGAAAATCAGGTATCGCTCTTACGTATTCTTCCAATTTTTTCATAATGTATACTCCAATCTTTTCCTTATTTTTAAGAATATTTAATAGATTTTCATAAGAAGTTTTTAAAAATTTTACTTGAATATCATTATTATAGTATTATTTGATTGTGAAGTCAATTCTTTTTCGCCTGAAACCTGACACCTACACTGAATTTGCATATTGATTTTGCATGAACAACAAGCTATAATGTAGACGATAAGCAAATACGATGAATACTACATTACGAAAGAGGGGGGAAAACATATGGAATCGTATTTCATGTTTAAAAATCTGGCGATCATTCTCGTCGCCGCAAAAATCTGCGGGATCGCTGCCAGAAAGTGCAAGGCGCCACAGGTGGTGGGTGAAATCATTGCAGGGCTTTTGATCGGGCCAAGCCTCTTGGGCTGGGTGGAACAATCAGATTTTCTAGTGCAGCTTGCCGAGGTGGGCGTCGTATTGCTGATGTTCTCGGCTGGACTTGAGACGGACTTAAAGGATTTGATGAAAACAGGACCGATTGCCGCACTGATCGCGTGTGCAGGTGTCTTTATTCCGCTGGTCTGCGGCGCACTGCTCTACATGGGATTTTACGGCGCTGCTCCTTGGGGATCTGAGGAATTTTACAAGGCAGTTTTTGTCGGCACCATCCTCACGGCGACTTCTGTGAGTATCACTGTCGAATCCCTGAAGGAAATGGGGAAATTAAAAGGAAAAGTGGGAACGACCATACTGAGCGCGGCGATCATTGACGATATCATCGGCATCATCGTACTGACCTTTGTCATTGGCTTTAAGAGCCCGGAATCAAAACCTGCGACCGTCCTTGTCAATACTGTTTTGTTTTTTGTATTTGCAATAGTGATTGGTTTTCTCTGCTACAAGCTGTTTCAGTACATAGACAACAAATACCCGCATACAAGGCGTATCCCAATCATGGGGCTTGCGCTCTGCTTTGCGATGGCATATATTGCAGAAAAATATTTTGGCATTGCAGATATCACAGGCGCATATGTAGCTGGAATCATCCTCTGCTCGATCCGCGACTCTGAGTATATTGCCGCGAAAATGGATACAAACTCCTATATGCTGTTTGGCCCAGTTTTCTTCGCCAGTATCGGGCTAAAGACCAATGTGGAGAGCGTGAATATGAGTATCCTCGCCTTTTCCATTGCGTTTGTCGCTGTTGGATTAATTTCAAAGATTGTAGGCTGCGGGCTGATGGCGCGCCTGTGCAAATTCAATGGCATTGATTCACTCAAAATTGGTGTCGGCATGATGACAAGAGGCGAGGTTGCACTGATTGTGGCGCAGAAAGGACTGACGGCAGGGCTGCTGACGCCAGTATACTTTACTTCTGTTATATTTTTAATCATTGTATCGTCCATCTCAACACCGATTATACTCAAAATATTATACTCAAAAGATGCTGCTTCCCCGACATAGCTGGGGGAGCTTTTCATTTAGATTCACCAGCTTCATGCTATCCATATCAAGTTTTCTGTAGAAGCAGTTATTCGCCACGCCATTATAGGAGGTGTGGCAGATATTGCCATTCAGGGGCCTGACTTTGTACACCAGCGAATTTTGTTCACAGTTGACAAAGATGTCTGTCAGTTCAAACTCATTTCCAGACGTTTTTCCTTTATGCCACAGCTCATTGCGCGAGGTGCTCCAAAGTACCAGACGGCGCAGCCGGATGGACTCAAGCATTGCCTGCTCGTTGGTATATGCCACGAGAATCACCTCATTTGTATCTGCATTCTGAATGGCAACAGGAATGACCTCCTGCCCCGACATGCTCCTGATCTTATGAAAGTCTAACTTTAATTCATCTGTCTCTTCGATATATCCCATTTTTTATTCCTCTCCTCTTTTCTCATTGCTCATTCGTTTTGACTGCCCAGCGCAGCTTGGTGGAGCGTGCCCTTGGGTTCTGCCTGCACTCCTTTGCCGAAGGCCGTATGACTTCGTCTGAAATCTCGCAGAATACACCTTGTTTTTTCCACTGTTTAAAGGCTTTTTTGACCATTCTGTCCTCCCCTGAATGAAAGGTCAGCACTGCCACTCTGCCGCTTGGCGCCAATGCACCGGGCAGTTTGTCGAGAAATGCTTCAAGCACTTCAAATTCACTGTTGACATCAATGCGCAGCGCTTGAAATGTGCGCTGGCAGGTCTTTTTAATAAGTTCCTTCTTCTCTTGATTCTCTGGCAGAAAGGATAGTGCCCGCTCGATTGTTTCCCTAAGCTGCGTCGTGGTCTCGATTGGCTCTCTGCGCCGCAGTTTCCTTGTGACTTCTGCTGCGATCTGTGCTGCGTAGGGTTCGTCTGAATTTTCGACGAGCATTCCTTCCAGCTCCTCCTGTGTCAGTTCTTTGAGCCGCTCTGCTGCTGGAATTCCTTTTTCTGGATTCAGCCGCAGGTCAAGCGGTCCCTCGATTTTATATGAAAAACCTCTGTCTGGATTATCAATCTGCATGGATGAGACGCCCAAATCTGCGAGAATAAAATCAAAGGGTCCATGCACCTGTGCAATCTGATCTATGTTTGCAAAGTTCTCCTGTATGATCGTCAAACGATCTGTTCCATAGCCAGCCTGTTTTAGACGTTCTTTTGTTTTTTCGATCTCGATCGGGTCCACATCCAGCGCACAGATATGTCCTGTGCCCTGTAGCTGCTCCAGCATCCTGCGTGTGTGTCCGCCATAGCCAAGCGTGGCATCCAGCCCGTTCTGTCCCGGCTGAATCTGTAGAATATCCAATATTTCCTGCACCATGATTGACAAGTGCATGCCTGCCGGGGTGCTCCCTTTGCGGATAACCTTCTCGATGGTGTCCGCGTATTTTTCCGGCTGATGTTCCTTATATTTCTCCGCATACGTTTTGGGGTGTGTTCCCTTGTAGCGCACACGCCTTTTGTGTTGTTGTTCTGTCATTTTGATTCCTCCGTGATGGATTGTAGGAAAATAATGCTGTGAACGACAAAAAGAGAGCCATTTCCGCTCTCTTTTTTACTACTGCAAAATATTTCGAACTTTTTCCTCGTACTCTTCTCTGGTGATGATATCCATCTCAAACTGCATCTGAACCTTTTTGAGCATCTCGAAATTGTCAAACCTTTTGCGCGCCTTTTCCAGCTTTTCTTCATATTCCAGATCTGTGATGATGTCCAAATCCTTCGCCTTATCCAGCTTGCGCTTTTCGTTCTCAAACTGCTCAACTGCCCTTTTTCTGTCCTTTTCGATCGAATGCTGTCTGAACTGCCGTTCTTTCTGTTCTACCTGCTCCACGATGTCTGCGATCCTTTCCAGATCAGGGTTGATGGCATCGAGAATGTCTGATACATCAAACGGTGTCGTTCTGAATGAATCCGCGATATAAGCGACATATCTCTTGCCGATCTCCGCATACTGGCTCTCGAGCTTCTTCTCAATTGCCGCCTTCTGAATCTTGAGATTGGCAAGCTCTGTCTGCTCCCGCGTCGCATTGCTGAGATCCCTCACTGCCTTGGTTGTCTTATCAAAAAAATCCATCTTTTTCCTCCTGTTTCTCATTGCACGCACCCGAAAACATTTCGGAAACATGCAGCTTCTCATTAATAAGTTACCCTTATTCTACCATTCTATCAGCCAAGATACCACAAAACTATCTATAAATTCTATGAAAAAACGATAAACCCAGTACACTGCTATTTGTGCAATGCTTGTATCCCTTTTGTGAGCAGGCTGTCGTACTCCTCCCACGAAATGTATCTGCCGCCCATGCTCTCTAAATGTTCTGTGTGAAACTGGCAGTCTATGAACAGAAATTTTTCCTGCTCTAAAAGGCGCGCAAAGGCAATCAGCGCTGTCTTGGAGCCGTTTTCTTTTTCGGAAAACATGCTCTCACCGAAAAAACACTTTCCTATGCTGACGCCATAAAATCCGCCTGCCAGCACATCATCCTCATATACCTCCACACTGACGGCATACCCCTGCTCATGCAGACGGCGGTATGCCTCCTCCATCTCGTCGGAAATCCATGTGCCCTCCTCAAATTCTCTCTTGAGCCGGCAGCGGTGCATGGTGTCTGCAAAGTCTCTGTTCAGCACAACGTGAAGCGTATGTTTTTTCATATACTTACGCATGGAGTGTGAGACATGAATCTCGCTTGGAAATATAACAAAGCGCTCCTTAGGACACCACCACAGAATCTCCTCTCCGGGATTATACCACGGAAAGATGCCGTGCGAATACGCTAGCAGGAGTCGTTCGACGGACAAATCTCCGCCCACGCCAAGCAGTCCATCCTCCCTTGCAAGTGTTGGATGCGGAAATGAGATTTCATTTTCATTGATACGAAATACAGGCATGACGGTTCTCCCCTCTGTAATTCAGGCTTTTTTCGTTTTCGGCTGGATAAACTCAAGATAAAAATGATTTTCCTTGGTTGTCAGCTTGCACTTTCCACCTTTTTTAAGCTTGCCAAACAGGATCTCATCAACCAGAAGCGGTTTCACCTCGCTCTGGATTACCCGGTCAATCTCCCTCGCACCAAACTCTGTGGTAATGCCTTTCTTTTGCAGCAGCTTTTTTGCTGACGCGCTGACGGACAACTCCACCTTTTTTGGCAGAAGCATCTTTTGGAGTTCTCCGAGCTTCTTCTCCGTGATCTGCGCTGCCATCGCATCGTCCATGCCATGAAAGACCACAATCTTATTCAGGCGGTTGCGAAATTCCGGCTGGAAAATGCGCTTTACCTCCTCCATAATCACATCTGCCTTGACATCCTGCCCGGTGAAACCGATGCCATGTTTGCCAATCCTGCTTGCGCCCGCGTTGGAGGTCATAATGACGATGACATTGCGAAAATCTGCCTTTCTGCCCTGATTGTCTGTCAGGGTGGCATAATCCATCACTTGCAGGAGAATGTTGTAAATGTCCGGGTGCGCTTTCTCAATCTCATCTAACAACAGCACTGCATGAGGATTTTTTCGGATTTCCTCCGTCAGCAGTCCGCCTTCCTCGTATCCCACATAGCCCGCTGGAGAGCCGATCAGCTTGGCGACAGCGTGTTTTTCCTCATACTCACTCATGTCAAAGCGCAGGAGTTTGATGCCCAGCTCGTCGGCAAGGCTCTTTGCAATCTCGGTCTTGCCAACGCCTGTAGGACCTACAAACAACAGGCTTGCAAGCGGCTTTCCCTCCTCAAGCAACCCTGCCCTTGAAAATTTGACGGCATTGACCACCTGTGCAACCGCCTCATCCTGACCAAACACGCGGCTCGTCAGGCGCTTTTCGAGCGTCGCAAGGGTTTCAATCTCATCCTGCTCCACCACCTGTTTTGGAATCTGACAGGTTTTAGACAAAATTTCATCGATTAAAGCAGTGTCAACAGACTGTGTTTTTTGTTTCAAAGGATGCAGTCTGCGGTACGCTCCCGCCTCGTCAATCAGGTCGATCGCTTTGTCGGGCAGATAGCGCTCATTGACATATTTCGCACTCATGTTCACCGCATAGGCAATGACACCCTTCCCGTAGGTGACGCCATGAAATTTCTCAAAATTTTCTTTAAGTCCCTCGAGAATACAGGTGGCATCCTCAATGTCTGGCTCCTTGATATCAATATTCTGAAAGCGCCGCACAAGACTCTTGCTCTTCTCAAAATGCTTCTTGTATTCCTCATAGGTCGTCGCGCCGATAAAGCGGACGTTCCCTGACGCCAGATAGGGCTTTAGCATATTTGAAATGTCAAACGCGCCCCCGTTCACCGCCCCGGCGCCGACAATGTTGTGAATCTCATCAATATAGACAATCGGCTTCTCCTCGCGGCTGATGCTGTCCATCACGCGCTTAAAGCGCTTCTCAAAATCACCGCGAAACTGTGTTCCGGCGATCAGGCTTCCAAGATCCAGCGAAAAAATCTTCGCGTCTTTTAATGGTTCCGGCACATGATTCTCCTCTATCATACGGGCAAGCCCATAGGTGATGGCAGTCTTGCCAACACCCGGCTCCCCGATATGGAGCGGATTATTTTTCTCCTTGCGGCACAGAATCTGCATCGTGCGCTCAAGCTCCTCCTCCCGTCCAATCAGAGGATTGATATCGTCCAGCGCATCATTCAAGCAAACCGCAAACTGCTGCCATACTTTTTCCGGCAGATCGTCCGACGCGGCTTCATCCTGTTGTACGGGGCTGTCTTTCTCCTCCTGACTAGAAGGACTTGTATGTCTGGCAGCAGTCATCTCCTCATATAAGACAGTCATCTGTTGTAACAGTTCCGCATGTTCAACGCCCTGTAGCTGCATGTAATATACTGCATAGCTTTCCTCTAGCTCAAACAGCGCATGGACAAGATGCATCAGTCCGACAACATTGCGCCCGCTCCCCTGCGCTGACCGCCATGCATAGGACAGCAAGCTTCCCATACCGGCAGAAAATTCTGGTGTATGCTCGGGTGCCTGATACATACTTTCCTCGGGGCGGACAGCAACCATATATTGATTGAAATACCCCTCTAACTGCGCCGCCAGATCATGAATACTGCCGCCGCAGTCCTCAAATGCCTCCGCAAATAACTGATTTTCACAGATCACATACAATAACAGTTCTGGCGTCACCAGCTCATAATGCCGCTCCTTCGCCAGCACAATCACAGCATTCATGAGTTCTGCGACTTCCCTTGATACCTGCATATCTGACTACGCCTCCTCTATGGTCATACGAAATGGAAATCCTTCTGCCTTTGCCCGGGCTGCTGCCGACTGCACCTTAGAGACTGCAATATCATAGGGATACGTCCCGACAACTGCCTTTCCTGTCTCATGTACCAGCATCATCAGCCGCTCCGCCTCTATTTCATCTTTATGAAAAAGCTCCCGCAAAATGTCCACCACAAAATCCATTGTAGTAAAATCATCATTGTGCATGATCACCTTGTACTGTTTTGGCTCCCGTATCTTGATGCGTGTGCCCTCTCTCGTTTCTCCTTGTATTGCCATGTTGTATTACCTCGCAAATTACTTCATTTTTTCAAATTTTGACAAATCCTGCCCTTTTAACGCCTTCTCAAGAAGCGTCGGCAAAAGCTGGGGTGTACATGCAAAGCAGGGAACCCCCAGTCCCGCAAGCTTCTGCGCTGTCTGCGCGTCATAGTAAGGCTTGCCGCCGTCCGCGATCGCCAAAAGACTGATTACCGTGACACCGGACTCCTTCATGTCGCTGATGCGCCTAAGAAGCCCTGCCCTGTTTCCGCCCTCATCCAGATCAGAAATCAGGAAAAACAGTGTCTTTGCCGGATTTTCAATAAACTGCTCACAGTAGGCGATGGATTTATTGATGTCTGTGCCGCCGCCAAGCTGAAAGCCAAACAGCAGATCGACGGGGTCGTCACTTTTCTCTGTCAGATCGACGATATTTGTGTCAAATGCGACAATCCGGGTCTTGATGCTCGCCATGCTTGCCAAAATACAACTGATGATCGACGAATAAATCACAGACTCCCCCATCGAACCGCTCTGGTCAATGTCGAGAATAATCGTCCATTTATTTGCCGCTGTGGTACTCGTCCGGTCAAAGAAATAAAAATGCTCTGGCACGATGGTCTTTAAATCCGGGTTATAGTGCTTTAAATTGCGGCTGATGGTCATCTTAAAATCCATTGCGGACGCAGAGGGAATTGGTGAATGCTTTCTTTTGTTGACCGCAGCGGTCACAGCACGCCGGATATCCTGCTCCAGCAATTTATTGATTTCCTCCACAATCTTTTTTATAAAAGCGCGGACGCTCTCTTTGGAACGCTTGGGTATCTGGTCCTTGAGTGTCAGAATGGTCGAGGCGAGCCCCAGATCTGGCTCCATATTCTCTAATAATTCCGGCTCAAATAACAGTTGTTTCAGTCCGCAGCGCGTCACGGCATCATTTTGAATGACGGTCACGAGCTCCTTGTCAAACAGTGTCCGCACATCGCCGAGCCAGCGGCTGATCTGCGGATTCGAGGGGCCCTTGCCGGCGCCTCTGCCCGCGTTGTTCTGCCCGCCAAATCCGCCAAGCTCTGTACGGTTATAGATTGAAGCCAGTGCCTGATCCATCAAGTCCTGCTCCTGCGAGAGCCCCCCGCCGCCCATGCCCGACAGGCGCTTCTCACTCTCCTGCCCCAGAATCAGCCGCCATCTGGTGAGTTGTTCTTTTGCTTCCATTGTATCACATACCTCCTCTGGTTTACAGGTCAAAATCAAAATCATCCAGCCCCGCGATCATCTGCTGGGCGCTTTCGTCGAGCACCGCATTGACCACCTCGCTGACTTCCTGACCATTGAGACCCAGAATTTCGCCCAGATTTTCCGCGATCTGGTCTTTTTCCAATGCGGAAAAGTCTGCAAAGGCGCGGCGCAGGAACACGAGCGCCCGCTTGAATTCCTCGTCATCCAGCGTGACAAGATAGTCATTCAGGCTCTCCCACAACGACAGCCGCGCGATCAGCGCATACCTGTTTTTCATGGCAAGTCCCTCAAACCACCCCGCGCCCAAATCCGCCGGAGTTCCTTTGGACAGCCGTCTGGATACCTCTGTCCGAAGCTGCTGTGTGTTCATGCTGCCGCGTTCTAACAGAATTGCCGCCGCAAATCCTGACAGTCTGGTATTCAGATCATCGCGCTCAGAAATGTTGTTCAGCACCTTTATCCACTCCTCATGGTCCAGAAAATCATGCGCAAGCTCTGCGCTGTTTAACTGTTCTATCGCGTCAATAATCCCTTTGCTCGCCGCATCATCGCACACACAGGCAGCTTCTAATATCAGACATGCCCTGTAAAACAACTGCTTTAAAATGGGCTCTAACGGCTTTGCATCAATGCGGCGGATATTGCCATACTGTATGACAACAGAGAGCCGCTGCGCTGTCTTTGCCAGGTCCTCCACAGAAGCGGCATCGACTGCCATTTTTTGCAGCGCCGCAGTCGCATAGCCGACCGCCTTCTCCATCCCGCAGCAGCAGGCATCCTCAATGACAAGCGCGATATCACCCATTTTCGCAGCATTTTCTACACGCTCTTTCATGGCAAACGATGCCGCGCCATCCACGGTATCTCCCTTCAGCGCCGACTCCACCAGCTCGATCTCCGCCTCAGGCGACCAGCGCACAACCCAGTGTTCAGACCATGTCGCATTGTCCTGATTGACCGCCTGCTGCTGGGCAAAGCTCACATGAATCACTCTGAGCCGGTGCAGGAAAAAGGAGCGGTGCAAATCCATAAAAGCGGACTTTTCCGAGCTGACGCGCCGGTTCTCGCGCAGGTCGAGCATTAAATCCTGCGCTGTGAGTTCGCGGTACTTCTCAAGCTTCAAGTCCTTCAACTGCCTGTAAAAGTCCTCCTGAATGCTGGTGCGGCTCACGCCGTCTGGAAGCGCTCCGATTGTCGTGCCGATCTCTGTGTCTGCCGTCGCAAGGATAATGCCTGACACGCTGCCCTCTCCGATACAGGTCTGCGCTGCATCGCGCAAATCCCTGAGCGATGCGATTGTTCCGCCCCGAAGCGCTGCCAGTGACATCGCAAGGCGGACTGCCTCGATGACGGATGCCGATGAGGTGGGATTTCCTTTTTCGCGCTGATACGTTGCTATCCGAATCAGATAGCTGTAGACAGCATACATCGGCTCTCCTCTTTTTAAGCCCTCCCACAACAGTGCATAGTAAGCGGGCGCTTTGTTGCCGGCGCCGTACCCTGCTCTCGTGGAAAGACGGTAATACGAATATGGCATCAGGGTATGATTGGTGCCTACCTTTGGCATTTTGGACAAATCTTCCTCTGCCTCCTGCCAGTTTTTTAATCCTTCTACATGATATGAACCAGTCACCACAACAATGCGCTCTGGTTCGATGCCAGAATCCACTGCCTTTTTGATCTGCTGCCGCATATATGCCTCGCGCAGCACTGTCTCCGCCCAGTCATTTTCCCTTCCTGCTGTGAGACTTCTGATATTTGCGCCAAAGCTGTTTGCACCCTCGTGATAGGCTTCCATGCTGCCCGCCTGCTCCATGACGCGCTCCCAGAAGGTGTCGTGCCCGTCCTCGCCGCTCTGCTGGTCAAGCTGCTCATATACATTGATTCTGCTCTCCTCGCCCTCCGCCTCCTGCATACCGCTCTCTGGTATCGCGAGAAATGTCTCCGAGGGCAGATCGATCAAACGGCATGTCACATGATGCTTGTGGCACCACTGGATTGCCTGATACTCTGGCGAGTACTCTGCAAACGGATACAATATTGTCCTCACCGGCGCCTCTTTCGTGTACGCAAGCACTGCGATTGGCGGCTTGGTCTCCTCCCGTACCATATCAGACAGCAGATCTTCAAAATCACTCGGTCCCTCGACTAATACCAGCTTTGGCTTCTTCTCATCAAGAAATTCCCGCAGGTAATACGCCCCGGCAGGCGATAAATGCCGTATTCCGAAAAAATTTGGATTTTTCATCTTGAACACCTAATTCCTCTCCTTTAAGCGTCTCATCTTGTAAAACTGTTTTCACCAGAATTGCACAAAACATATAGTTTTCCATTTTTATCCACAACCCTTAGATTTCGAATCATACTTTCATTATCAGGAACTGTAATATTAAATTTATGATTATAGTCATCAATCTCATAAATTAAATGTGCAAACATCGTTGCACTCAGAATAATATGAAATGGCACATCAAACGCATCGCTTGCAACAATGTGCATATTCGGATACATTAGATCTCCGACTTGAATCGTTACTTTATATAGATTACCATATGCAATACCGCCAAAACCAGTAAAAGAAATATTTTTCCTTACTAATTCAGCGCCAAGTCCCTCTGACAGTACAGTCTCTCCGCCAACCCAGACAGGAATATATGCACCAGTATCAAGTAATGCTTTCAATCCCGTTTGAAGCATAACAATAGGACGCTGCTGGCTTTTGTCCAAATCTAATGTAAACTGTTTCATCTATATACCCCTATCATTCCCAATTGAAAAAGATTATCCGGTGTTGTATATCTTGCATCAATTTCTCCTCGCAGCATCATTGCAGTCAATTCATCCTTTGATTTATCTGTATATTTTATCACTGCTGATTTCACAGTTGCCGTATTGTCCGGGCACCATTCCACATCAACTAATCCAACCCACTGATCAGGATATTTATTCTGAATTTCTTCCCATGTCATGCGATTTTCCATACAAACACCTCGTTTCTCTAAACCAGTTCCTTACACGCTTTATACAGTCCCAGCCATTCAGAGCCGCGCTTTTTCATGACATTTTCGAGATACTCCTTCCATGCCACCTGATCTTTGTCCTCGTCCTTGATGACGGCTCCTTGCAGCGCAGCCGCCAAGTCTTCGTTGGTGATCGTGCCGTTTCCAAAACTTCCTGCAAGTGCCATGCTGTTACATAATAATGAGATCGCCTCTGCGGTGGAAAGGACGCCTGATGTTCCCTTTACTTTCTGTGCGCGGTCTAAGGTCTCTCCACAGCGCAGTTCGCGGAAAATCGTACAGACTTTTTCTACCACGTCATCGGCGGGCTGTTTTGCATTCAGGTCAAGATTTTCTGACAGTTGTGTCACTCTCGTTCTCACGATCTCCATCTCGGAATCAAGATTTGCAGGGGCAGGCAGTACTACAATGTTAAAACGGCGCTTCAGCGCGGCAGACATCTCATTGACGCCCTTGTCTCTTGTGTTTGCTGTCGCAATCACCGAAAAGCCTTTCTGAGCCGCTACTTCGATTGCCAGTTCGGGCACAGAGATTCTTTTTTCGGATAAGATGGAAATCAACGCATCCTGCACCTCGGAGGCACAGCGCGAGATCTCCTCAACGCGCGCGATGGTTCCGGTCTCCATCGCATTAAATACCGGGCTTTTGAGCATTGCCTCATGCGATGGTCCCTTGGCAATCAGCATTGCATAATTCCATGAATATTTTATCTGCTCCTCTGTCGTGCCAGCGGTTCCCTGTATGACTTTCGTGGAATCGCCATTGATGGCGGCGGTCAGATGCTCGGAGAGCCAGCTCTTTGCCGTACCCGGCTCTCCGATCAACAGCAGCGCCCGGTCTGTCACAAGCGTGGAAATCGCGATTTCCACCAGACGCTCATGTCCTATGTATTTAGGCGTGATCTTGGTCTTGCCAGCCTTTCCGCCGCAGATGTACGTCTTTACAGACTGCGGCGACATGCGCCAGCCTGTCGGTACTGGATTTTTCTCTGCTGCAATCAGCGCGTCAATCTCTGCCTGAAATAACTTTTCAGCAGGTAATCTTAATATTTGTTCACTCATTATTTGTATCTCCCTTTCTTAAATATATAATTGTATTATATTTATGCAATATCACAAGTTTTCCTGAATCCATTCGTCAAGCGCACTGACAACAATCTTTCTTTTGTTGATCTTCCCTGTTTTCATCAGCTCACTGAGTTTTTGCGCCTCCGCGCGCTTAGCCTGTCTGTCGCCGGGCATTGTTCTCAAAAATTCCTGAAGATGCCACTGTCCAATAATATTCCCCCGGGTCTTGAAATACTGCACAGCAAGTCCATCACAGACAGTCCAACCGCATATTTCCATTCCACGCAGATACCTGCGCAGATCTTCACTTTTCAGTGCTTTCTCATAAAAATACGCACCCATCGTTTTGCAGAGCGATTCATCATTGGACGGCACCCATCCCATTAAGATATCGTCCCTCGGCTCAGTCGCATGTTTTTTCATCCAGTCCATAATTTTTCCGGCATGGGACAGTCTGATCGGCGTATCAACACACTGATAAGCTGTATGATAGACATCATTATAAGCGCCATGTAACATATAGCTGTCGCTGCTGCCATTTCTTCGCCAGAATATGTGGCACAGTGCCTCAAAAACCGCATCCTCCGAATCCTGTTTTTCAAGCCAGTCTGCGCAGTCCTCATCCCGAAGGCATTTCACGGTGACAACGGCAGGCAGAAATTTTTTGTTCTTTTGATACAATTCCAGCGCCAGTTCCTGAAGGGTCCAATCCTGATTCGCGATCAGGGAATGATGCAGAATTTTGGCAAGCGTGATCTCAATGTCCAGCGTATCCGCCCCATACCAGTTCAAAAGCGGTCTCAAAACGCCATAGAATATAATGTCATAATCATACTTTTCCTTAGACTGCTCCTGCATCTCTTTGAGCAGGCTGTTTATCACTTCTTTTCGCGCGAGCAGCTTTCGGTAACAGTCGCAGATCTGTGCGCCCCCTTTTCCAAAAACAGCCCGCAGAACACACCGCAAATGATCAGAAAGCTTCTGTTTTTCCTTAATAGACGCATTGTTTATGGTATCCAGCCTGCCAATCAATGCCTCACAGATTTGCGCCACCAGCGCTGCGGACCAATCTGTCGTTGCATTTCTGAGGTATTTCAGCACGGTATCCGGCTTTGTCTTCGCCAGCTCTTTGTAAAAATTCTCTATGGATTCATCCTGCATTCCCGCAAGCAGCTCAAAGACCTTATCTTTATTTTTACCCCGCTCTGTCCCCGCCAGCTCAAATAAAAGCGGAATATTCTGCGGGTCATGGCGAAGCGCATCAATCAGCTCTGTCCGCACGTCCTTTTGTGCCTCGCCCAGCATTCGGATATAAAACTCATTGGCGCCAGCCCCTGCAAGCGCACTGATGATTCGCACGCGGCGCACCATTTCTTTCTTGCCTCTCGGGTCAAAGTCCTGATACAAAAGCGGCAGCATCGTTCTGTCATTGCTTTCTATCAGCCACTCCTCCACCTTGTCGGCAAGCTCTGAATACGAAGCGTCAAGCGCCTGCACCAGCACATGTCTGACGCGGTAATCCGCAAAAATCTCCGGGCTTTTTTCATGCAGTTCACACACAGATGCATAGTGTCCGCCGCCCGATGTGGTCAGCGCGTCCAGCAGTTCTTTCAAAACAGAACACGGGGTGTTGACAATCCTGCCTGCATTTTGTTCCTCGCTGATAGATGAAAACGGCTCAATGTCCCCCTTTCTATCCACAACAGCGAGTGTGCAGATCACCGCATCCGCAAGCGTCAGCGTATCGAGCAGCGCACCCTGCGGGTTGGAACAGTCCGGCGACAGGAGCTGTGCTGTCATCTGTCCCAGCTTTGCAAAGACCGGCGAAGCCGCTTCCAGCGGCAAATATGCCTCATACGCGCGCTTTAGCCGGAAATCCTCCGACAGCAGACTTGTTCCCGCGATACCTGCCGCGCGCAGGCGTTCCCGCAGCGCGTAGATTGGTGTTGTATCCATCTGAATAAACCTCCTCCATCATTCCATTCACTTTTTTAATGCATAATAAAACGATAAATCTTTGAGCTGTTCTGCCCACTTTTCAATGCGTTCCGGTGTGTCTAACTCCATCAGCTCCACCTTGCCAGACCAAACGAGGTCTATGACTGCGCTGATTTCCTCTACGATCGCCTGTTCATCTCCCGGCAGATTTTGCAGATAATTGTTGAATTTCCACAACGAATCGTTTCGGACTTTTATCCTGGCATAATCTGTGCCTAGCCCCTTGCACTGTTTCCAGCCGCAGTTTCTCATATAACGCAGATATTCCTCGTTGTCCACAATTGTTAAAGCCCGCTCATAAAAATATTTGCCATACTTCTCACATTCCTCTGAATCTCTTGTGTCAATCCATCTGTTTAAAATTGCGTCTGTAGCATGTCCGCGGTGTCTCATCATCCAGTCTGCGATCTTTCGCGCCTGTGGAATCTCTACCTTGCGGAATATGCTGCTGCGCCTGTCTCCCGGGATATATTCATACATCATATCTACCACATAACTTTCCGCGCGTCTGTTCCATGAGAAGCAGACAAACGCCCGCTCCATCTCATTGAGTGCATCCTCTCCTGCCGCGTTTTCTTCGAGCCATTCTGTACAGTCTTCCCTGCCAAGTATCTTGACAATCACTGCCGCCGTCAGGAAATTCACGTTTTTGTCCTTCTCATAATACTCTAACGCCATTTTCATGAGATCTTTGTCCTGCCAGACCACAAGAGACTGCGCCATCAGGCTTCCAATCACTACCTCCCATGAAAATTTCCTGCTGCGCACTGGAAAATGATACTCCCCCAGACCATCCAGCCTAAGCTCCCCCAGAGACCAGCATTCCACTTTGCGCCGCAGTTCCCCGGAAAATCCCAAGATATCTATCATCGGTTTGCTGTTGCCTGTATGCTCCAGCACATCCAGATGCAGCAGCAGTTTTCGATAGCATTCACAGACTGTCTCGCCATGCTTTCCAACCAATGCATTTATCATCAGGCAAAAGGTACCCATTGCCCGGTCTGCCTCCACTGATTTGCGCTCTGACGGCGGTATCGCCAGAAGGTCTGAAAACTGTCTGTCGCACAGCGCGGCAACCACACGCGACGCAGCGTCCGTCGTGGACGGATACAGGATGCTGCAAACTTCGAATGGCTGCTTTTTCTTTGCCAGCTCTTGAAAAATCTCATAACACCGCGCATCCTCGACCATGGAAAGCATATTCAACACAAGCTGTTTGTTTTTGCCTCGCTCTGTCTTGTACATATCAATCAGCAGCTCTATATTAGCGGGCGTATGGCGCAGGGCTTCGATCAGCGCAGCGCGCACCTCCCCGACGGCACTTTCGAGCATTTTGATATAAAATTCATTTTCCGTCGCCCCGGCAATCTTCTCAATCACCTGAACACGGCGCACCATACTCATTTTCCCCCTTGGGTCAAACCCTTTTTTCAACAGTGGAATCCATGTCTCATCTCCCTCTTCGAGCCAGCCCTTCACCATTTCTGCAAGCTCTGCATAAGCTGCCCCCAATGCCTGCACCATAGCATATTTCACTCTGTAATCTTCAAAAATCTCAGGATTGGAGACACGCATGTCACACACATAAGAATAATTTCCGCTGCCGCTGGTCGTCAAGGACTCGATCAACGTCTTTAATTTAGAACAAGGTATCTTGACAGCAAGACTGCCTGTACTTTCCTCTAAAATATCCGCAGGTTCCATCATTCCCTGTACTTCCACTGTACCGAGCGTACAGATCACCGCATCCGCGAGCGTCAGCGTATCGAGCAGCGCACCCTGCGGGTTGGAACAGTCCGGCGACAGGAGCTGTGCTGTCATCTGTTCCAGCTTTGCAAAGACCGGCGAAGCCGCTTCCAGCGGCCTGAATGCCTCACAGGCGCGCCGCAGACGAAAATCTTCTGACAGCAGACTCGTCCCTGCTATGGCGGCAGCGCGAAGACGCTCCCGCAGTTCATATATTGGTGTTGTATCCATTTTCATACCCCCTTACGTGCTTCGGCACGCATACCAAAAATTTCGACAGGCTCATATTCCTCAAAAGCTCTTAATCCAATTTTCTTTTGTCTGCTATTCCGAATGCATTCATCGCAGAGACTGTATGGCTTCTTCCATTGAGATTTTCTGTTCAGCACACCATCTATATCAAAGAATATACACTTATTCCTTTCCATTTCCTATACAGTTCTCCGCTTCCACCCAAACAGGGTCTTTTTAAAATGGCGTTTATGCTCTGCCACACGGACATCTCCCGGAAATTTATCCCAGTACGAGAACCCCTTCTTGATATCGGCTGGCACGCCCAGCCCATATGCATAAATCTCCCCCAGTCCAATCGCACTGAGCCGCTCGCCCGGATACTGCTCAAACTCCCGCTTTGCCGCCGCATAGTCCACCGCCGTTCCCCAGCCTTTCAGATAGCACATGCCCATCATGTCAGAGACCCAGTTGCTCTCTTTCCGCGCGATGCGGAAATATTCCATCGCTTTCTGATAGTCTTTTGCAAGTCCGCGTCCGCCTCTGAAATATACTTTCCCCAGCCTGGAATATGCTTGCGTATCGCCATGCTCCAGCGCCTTCTGGTAATAGTCCAAAGCTGTCAGCGCATCATCTGGGCCGTAAGTGTCACCTTTTTGAATCTCACAGTATCCCAGACCGTGCTCAGCGCCCAGATCAATGAGCTCCATCTCCTTGCGGTGGTTTTTGGGCATGTTATAATCCCCGGATGTCACGATATTGAGATAATTGCTGATCACCGTATAGTTTCCATTGGCAATACTCATGTCATAATAGCGCATTGCCTCATGCATAAAGCCGCGTATCACTTCGTCATTCACCTTCGGCACTTGCAGAAACTCGATCACATCCCCCCAGAAATACGCATTTCCGATCAAAAGCTGACAAAAGGGCTGTCCGGCGTTCGCACAGCGCTCAACTTCATTCCAGATCTCCCTGAGCGAATGGTACGGCGGATGCACAAAAGTGCCTCCCGGAGGGATAAATCCCGCAAGCCGCATACTGGCAAACATCCCCACTGCACTGCCTAGCTCTATACTTTTCCTGAAATATTCATTTCCCTTATATTCATCCTCCTCAAATCCAAATACGGGATCGACAAAGCATTCTCCCAGATAACAGCGTCCCAGAAAATAATATGCATCTGCATTCCCTTCCGCCGCAGCCTGTTCCAGCATCTGCTTTGCCCTCTCTCCTTCGGTTTTATTGCGCTTTACCCAAATCTGGTCCACCGCATAGTCCACCCGTTCCTCAAAACACGCACTCATACTCATACTCCTTATCGTCTTTTATCAATAATAATATTCGCTCCAATTTTCAACCACAAAGGACGCATAGTCTGGTTCCACATGAAAATCCCGCGCAAGGATACTATGCGCTTCCTGTTTATTTCCTTTGATAATGAGATCGTTCAATGCCTTGAGCTGCTCTAACGGGTAGGTCACACCGTTGATTCTGGTCTCCTTTAATTCGAGGTATACTACTGACGCCGATGCTTTGTCCGGCACAAAAATGCCGATACATAAAAGCACAAGTCCGATGAGCGTCATTCCTCCAAAGATCATTGTATTCTGCCTTATCCCATCAAGATTCACGCTGTATAACAGATACGGCAGCATAGATTCCTCCATCTCTGACGCCTGCTCAACCAGTCCGATTTCAAGAGACCATTTGAGCAGCTCCTCCTTTGTCGTGTCATCCAGCTCTAGCAGGACGCCCTGAAAATGCACTGGATTTGTCCCATAATCCTCTGTTTCCCCATACAGATACGCCATTGATTCTTTCACGATCTTTGTATAATTTCCTGAACTGCCGCTGGATATGGAAATCGGAATAAAATATACCCAGTAGTTCTTCCCCGGTATTGTCACTATGTGATAATCCCTGTCTTCCCGCCTGGAAAAACGTTCTAAGACCACTGTCAGCTCTGCCTCAACTGCCGTGCCTGGCGAGAGTTCCTCTATTCCTCCCTCCATAAGATCAACCGGCTCGCTAAATGCCGGTATCACAAAGCTTCTGCCCGCAAAGAGCAGAATTGCTCCAAGTATCAATAAAATCGCACCCACAATACATGATAATTTTTTCATTCATTTGTTCCTTTACTTTTTATTTCGTGCGTATCGCGCCAACCATAGCCGCAAAGCGGCAAATTTCCTTATACAACCGCCTCCACAATCGTCTTGCCGCAAACCTGAATCTCTTTCACGCCGGTCTCTTTGTGTTGATTAAAATTAAAACTGAGCATATATCCTTTTTCTTTATGATAGGATTCCAGATATTCTACCAACTGCTTTTCGCCTCTCTCGTTGTACTCTTTTCCATGCCAGATTTTCAGCTCGACAATAAACTGTTCTCCCAGATAATCGACAATAATATCCGTGCGCCGTTCATCCCTCGTCTGGGCTTCCATGTAGTAATTACCCGTGCCGTTAATAATCGGTTTTAAGTATAGCAAGAAGAATTTTCGACCATATTTTTCAACGAAATTCATATCCTTTTCACTGTAAATTTCATGAAAATGGATAACAAATTTTTGCAGCACCAACTCCATATCGAGCCGGTTGTTTTTGATAAACTGTATTCTGTCACTTCCGCCTCTCCGATAGATTTCGCTTTCTATCGCTTCCTTTGTCATAAAAAAGTTTAACAGATACATCTCAAAAATGCGGTTTGCTATCACTACCTGACCGTTTTTTTCCGTCAGAAATCCAAACATCACACCAATGCTGACAGCCTTTTCATCCGGGCTGTATGGAATCTTCTTTCCCTGATACAGAATGTTTTCAATGATGGCGTAAAGCTCATGATACAAGTCAAACTGCTTTATCATACTCTCAAACAAAGGAGTGCTTTCTTTTAGAATAGAACCAACTGCTCTCATCACGCCTTCTTTTGACCATGCCGTCTTTGGCAGTTCAAACCCTTCACTTCCAGTAATTTTTTCATCTATGCATTTACAGATCAATGAGACAAGCACAGGGTAGCCTGCTGTGTACTGATAAATTTCCTCTGCCACTGCGTTTCTGTTCATTTCTGTATGCTGGTCCGTCTCGTACTCCTCAAGCATAGAAGCAATCTGTTCTACACAAAAGTGCATTTCAATCTCAAACGGCGCGGCAATATTCCATGGGCTGTTATAATGATATTCTGATTCAGGGCGCAGCTTTAACTTCAGGTTTTTGATATTGTATACCCCTGCCAGAATAACACTGTGAAAAATCGGAATGCGGTCCCGCTTCAGATAATATCCCCTTAGCTGCGCCAGAAAGTCAATAAACACTTGATTATTGCTCGCGCTGTCCACCTCATCAATCATCAGCACAATCGGGCGCAGGCTGCGTTCGCATAAAATACTCAGACAGTCAAACAGTTCACTCAGCCCATTATTTGAAGATTCTTTCATAAAATCCTGCAATAGTTCCAGCAATTTATCTTTATCCTTCGCCTCGGCAAACCGAAATGCTCGGGACAGCTTCTTTGCAAAAGCCTGTGAAAACAGGACAGCATCTGCAAACTTTGCCGTCTCGATCTCCTGAAAATCCACTGACAGGACGAGATAGTCGTCTTTCAGATACCGTTCCAGTGCTGCTAATGTTGTCGTCTTTCCATACTGGCGTCCCCTGTTTATGACAAAATAACTGCCTTCCTCTACATAGTCCGCTCTGATTTTCTTTAACCGGTCGTCCAGACGCACCATATAATGTTTTTGCGGATTACAGACGCCTGTGACATTAAATCTACGCCTCATTGTTAAACCTCTTTTCTGACATTCTGACGCTAATTTCTGCGATACCTTCGCGCCGCTTTCTGCGATGTGTCTTTTTTCTGACATTCCGCCGCTAATTTCTGCGATACCAATCCTCCATAGATGCTTCGAGCTCCTCTGGCTTGAGGCGGTCTGCTTTCAGCGCGCCGCTTCTGACCATCGTACAGATTTCCCGCATCTCTTCCATAATCGCGTCCTTGTCCCCCGGCAGCCGAATCAGCCGCACATAGACATTATTTGCATTGAATGACAGATGTTCTTTGACAAATTTTACGCCCAGTCCTTTGCAAACGTTCCAGTTACAGTCCTTCATGCAATTGATCAAATACATACTATAGCTGGAGTCCCAATTGATCAAATACATACTATCAGTGTCCTTGCTGGTCAATGCCCTTTGATAAAAATACGCACCTGCTTCTCTGCACAATCCTTCATCATTTAACGGAATCCAGTTGGTCAGCACCGCATCTGTATCATGCGATGGATGCCGCATCAGCCAGCGAAGCATATTCGCAGCATGGGACACTTGAATTTCTCTTCTGACCGACAAAATATCCGAATTACGACTGCTGCCAAACAATTCATACGCACCTTTTAATTTATCCCAACAGATAAAACCAACCGCCTCAAGAATCATCCGCATCCGCTTCTCTGCTATTTTTGACGTTCTCTGATCTATGAGCTGCGCTTCAAGCCAGTCCGCACAATCCTCGTCGTTTAGAAGCTTTGTCATCACGGCAGCAGGCAGAAAGTAGGCATCCGCCTGATACAATTCCAGCGCGAGCGCCTGCAAATCTGCATCGGGATTTACCACCAAAGACTGCATAAGAAGCAGCCCCAGACCACTAATAAATTTACCCATCGGATACAGATACTGTACATTTGCCAGACTTTGCAAAAAATCAAGCCGCCACATAATTTTCTCAACAGGATTATGCTGCTTCTTACGTTTCTCAAACAGCGCATTGACCGCAGGCAGATGTCTCAGCAGCTTCCTGTAGCATTCACAGCCGTGCGCACCGCCCTTCCCATACAGTGCCCGCAGCAGATCATGCAGCAGATAAAACACATCGCTCAGGTCCTTTTCTTCAGCCGCAACCTCATTTATATTTTCTATCTGTTCAAGAACACGGTCGCAGAGCTCTTCTACGACCTCTGCCGCCCATTCTGAGGACGCATCTGTCAGATACCCCAGCACCGCCTTTGGGTTCTTCTCTGCATATTTTTTGAAATAAGCCGCTGCCTGCGCATTCTCTATATTTGCGAGTGCCCAAAAGGCGGCGTCCTTATTTTTGCCGCGCTCCTTCTTTGTCATTTCCAAAAGCAGCGGCACATTATCCTGATGATGGCGCAGGGCAAAAATCAATGCCTGCCGCACTTCCTTCTGTGCAGTGTCCAGCATCTTGATATAAAAGTCATTGGCATCTGCCCCGGCAACCGCTTCTATCACCTCGACGCGGCGTACCATTTCCCGCTTGCCTGCCGGATCAAAATCCCGGTATAACAGCGGCAGGATAGACTTATCCTTATCCTCACAAAGCCACTTTGCCACATCATTTGCAAACTCTGCATAGGAAGCACCCAGCGCCTGCACCAGCGCATATTTCACACGGTAATCTCTAAAAAGCGCAGGGTGCTCTTCGCGGATGCGGTAGCAAGCACCGCCAGTTCCTTCCAATCCTTCGAGCAATTCCTTTAAAACAGAATAGGGCGCATTGACGATCATAGCGTCTGCTGTCTCCTCTGACCCGACGATCTCAAGCGGGGTAATCTCCCCTGCCACATCCACTGCACCAAGTGTGCAGATCACTGCATCTGTGAGCGATACTACATCTAACAGCGCGCCCTGTGGGTGGGATATATCCGGGGACAATAGTTGTTCTGTCAGTTGTCCTATTTTCGCAAAAACTGGTGATGCCGCCGCCAATGGCTTGAACGTCTCACAGACACGCCTTAACCGAAAATCCTCGGCTAACAAGCTCGTTCCCGCCATAGCAGCCGCGCGGAGCCGCTCACGCAGTTCGTATATTGGTGTTGTATCCATAAAAACTCCCCCTTACCACCTTAATACAACAACCGCACCACCACATCATGTGTGATGATGCTGAGCGGCTGTACCATGAGTCTGCGGTTCTCTTTGTTGTAGTAAAATGCGCCCAGAAGCACCTGATTCTCGAGCAGGGCAGCGCTTGGCAGCATGGAGAGGCGCACGATGGTCTCCTCCATCTCTGGCATATCGCCCAGCAGAATCGTGTCGTTATTTTTGTCCACCAGCACGAAATCATCACCGATCTTTCCAATCTGGTTAAAGGCGATCAGCTTGATCATCATGGGCTGCGTCATTGCATTTTTGAGGAAATTCTTGACTGCCTTTGCCTCCTGCTTAATAGAAGACACCGCATGTTCAAACACTGCCTCATAATCTCCTTTTTCATACTCCCGAATCTGGGCGCCGTCCCACCGCACACGGACATTGCCGTCCCCCGGATAAAAGACAGCGCTTGGAACCTTGGCAACGCCAAAAACAGAGTCCTCCTGCTTTACGTATTTTAGTGATTTTAAAGGGCGGTAATTGTAGTTCATATAGACCTCGCCTGTGTCCAGATCTGCCCAGCAGCCTGTGTCGATGTACTCTTTTCTCGCCTCGTCATATGTCACCCAGAATGAAAGCTGCATCAGATTTGCATCCTTTTTGCTCTTGCCCAGCTCCTCTAACTCCGACAGCTTCCAGATACCGCCCAGCTCTTCATATAAAACGGTGTCCTCAAGCGTCACATCATCCTTCTCTAACTTCTCATTCAAATATTGGCGTGACTTTTTGATCAGTGTCCACAGCTTTTCCAGTACGCTGATCGCCGCATCGTAATGAGACTCATCCTGATCTTTCTGAAATGCAGTGATCTCGATCAAAAGCTGGCTGCACAGCCGCTGCGGTCCCGGCAGATAATAGTCGCCCATCTGCTTTGCAAGCTGCTGATACGTCTTGAGCGAAGCGCCGCCAATCGTGCCAAGCCCCGCAGACATCAGGTCATTGACTACCTTTTCGACGAGGTCCAGCCCCTCTAGCTGTGTTTTGAGCTTCTTCACTCTTGCATTCTTCGCCGTCTTTGCGGCGGAAGCTTTTTTCTTCTCGGCCTTTTTCTTTTCCTCCTCGGTCATCTCGCTCTCTGGTTTTGCCACCTCGGCTGCCTTGTTTTCCTTTGCCTGCTTCTTCTCGCGCTTTTTCTGGATATCCTCCGGGATTTCGCAGATGTCAAAGGTCTTTTTCGCAAGCATCTCATACATCAGTGCCAGACTGTGCTTGCACGGAAACTGCCTGCTGGGGCAGGAACAGCGAAACACGGGATTATTTTCATCTATGTAGTCTGCCGATGTGATATAGTTGCTCTTGCCGCTGCCTGTGCACTCGCCCATATAGAATGTATCATCCTGCGACTGCTCTAATTTCACAAAGCCGCCTTTCTGTGATATCTTTTTGCCGTTTGAAGCTGCCGCAGCGTTCGGCGCCAGCGCTAAGATTTGTTGTTCATTGATCTCTCTCATGTGATTTCGATTCCTTTCCTCTATAAAATAATATGATAAGCCTACAACTGCTTCCTCAGCTTTTTGCTGTACTCTGCCACCTCCGCGGTCATGCCCTTGATCGTCTGCTCCTCCGCCAGCTTGATAAATTCGTCAAGTTCTGCCAGCACTGCCTCCATGTCGCCCGGAAGCCTCTGGAAAAAGGCGCGTATCTGCCACGGTTCTCTGGCGATGATATTGCCAAGAACCAACGCAAAGACGCTCGAAAGCCCCTTGCATTTTTTCCATCCGCAGCTCTGCATATATTCCAGATAGGAATACAGCATTGAGGATGCGGGTGTTCCGCCATGCCGCCCAATCGCAAGACATCTGTCATAAAACCATTCTCCCACCTTAGCACATTCCGCCGGGTCGTCTTTGTTTGTCCATTGGTAAACCAGCTCGTCCCATCCTGCCTGCATCATCCAGTCTAAGATGGCTCTGTGTCCGGGAATATCTATTGTGCGCTTTACCTCCTCATCACTTCCCTGTGTGTGACCAGTCGCAACATACGCATGCCGCGACGCGTCCCACTGGATATACTGCAATGCAGCTTTGATTGCAGTCAGTTTATTCACATCAGCTTTCGCATAGACGCCATCACTTAACTGTGCATCAAACCATTCTGTACAGTGTTCATCGCGGCACAGCTTCACCAGTGACGCCGCTGTCAGAAAGTAGACATTCTCCTTTGCCTGCGCCATGATAAAATCCGCTATTTGTGGTGCGTCATTCAGGACAAACGAGCTTGCCAGATGCATACCGATCACCTGATCCCACGGACGCTTCTTCTTGTCATTCCAGCTCTTATATCCGGTTGTGATGACATCATAATTCATATCTTTGCTGATGACTTTGAGCTCTTCCTGATGTGCAAGCAGCTCCTGATAACATGCAATCACTTCATCGCCGCTCTTGCCGATCAGCGCCTCCACGCATTGACAAAACTCATATTTCAGGGTATTTTTGAGCGGGCATTTGTTCTCATCATCACAGTTACATTTGGCACAGATCTCATTGTCCGACCGCCTCAGCTCGTCCTTCGATGCCAGTACCTTCGCAAGCAGCTCCATACACAGCCGGGCAATCAGCTTTGACGCACTCTTTGTCGTCGATGTCAGCAGACATCTGCATACGGTTGAGAGCCCTTTCTTCGCCATTTTCTCATAAATGACAACCACTCTGTCGTCGTCCATACACCCCAGTGACTCAAGTGCCATCTCTTTATTTTTGCCCTTTTCCGTCTGTGCCAGATGAAGCAATAGTTCGATATTGGACTGGTCCAGACGCAGCAGGCGGAGCAGTTCCAGACGAATATCCTTCGTGGCATCTGGTAACATTTCCCGGTAAAAATCGTTCTCTTCTGCCCCGGCAATACTGCCAATCAATTGCAGTCTGCGCACCATTTCCATTTTACCCTTTGGATTAAAATCCTTTTTTAACAACGGCACGATCGACGCATCCTCACAAAACAGCATTGTCTGCACCAGATCGGCAAGCTCTGAATAAGAGGCGCCAAGCGCCTTCACCATCGCATATTTCACACGGTAATCCTTAAAAATCCAAGGTCTTGTGTTGTACAGCTCCTCCACATACGCATAGTGACCGCTGCCGCTGGTCGTGAGTGCCTCGATCAAGCCCTTGATCTGCGAACAGGGCGCATGGATTGTCACACTCCTTGTATCCCCTGCCACACAGAATAGATCTGCCGTCTCGACCTTCCCCTCTGCGTCCACTGCTGCAAGAGTACAGACAACGGCATCGAGCAGTGCGATCGCGTCCAATAACGCAAGCTGTGGACAGGAACAGTCTGGCGACAAAAGCTGTGCTGTCAGCTGCCCCACTTTCGCAAAGACGGGGGAAGCCGTCTCCAACGGTTTGAATGCTTCGAGGGCACGCCGCAGACGGAAATCCTCCGACAACAAATTCGCCCCTGCGATAACGGCTGCGCGGAGCCGCTCCCGCAGTTCATATACTGGTTTTACATCCATCTTTCATACCTCCTAAATTCAAAGTCACTGCATCATCTTCCGAAAAGATGCATCGACCGCAGGATAATCGTGTTTCAGCGAAATGACATGTCCCTCCCGGTCCAGAAAACAATGCGTGCTGGTCCCTTTCGTTCGCAGCTCCCCGGTGCTGCTGTCAGTCATTTCGTATTCAAAATCCAGCCGCACTCCATTATACTTTGTCACTTTGACCTGAATCTGAACGGTGTCATCAAAATGCACCATCGCCTTATACTGGCAGGATACCGACACGACCGGGCTGATCACACCGCTTTGTTCCAAATCACAATACGAAATGCCAAACTGGCTCATAGCGTCCATCCGCGCCTCCTCCATCCAACGGATATAATTGGAGTGGTGGACAATGCCCATCTGGTCTGTCTCATAGTATTTCGCATGATGCAGGTATGGTTTGATATGATTTTCTGTGTTCATCTTACAGTGATTCCCCTTTTTTATGCGCAGCCTCATGCAAAAGAAGTATGCCGCAAAAGCGGCGTATGGGGCGCGCGGCGAGCAGGGAAGATGTCTCTTCCCTGCTTAATTATATGTTTTTCCACTTTTCCTAAAGATTTGTTTAGATATATTCATGGAGTAATTCATCAAATCTAATAAATATCATATCACATCTATACAAAAAAATATATAAAATGTCAAAAAAAATCAAAGACCATTTCACAAATCATGAAAATGGCTTTGATTCTTTTTGGATGCGTTCAATCACACAGTGGTGCGGTTTATTGGTGCAATCCTTCTTATAACTGATTCCTACGAGCAGGATATCACCCACATAACCTTCCAGTGCCTGTACATAATTTCTGTCCTTGATCTGCTGAATGGCTGTATGCGCAGTTTTTTGATATTTTAGTTCCACTACAAGCGCCGGTTTCGCAGTATGGGGCTGCGGCAGAAAAACAATATCCGCAAATCCCTTCCCAGCCGGAAACTCCCGTATAAGCTTATAATCCTTTCTCGCACTGTAATATGCAAGTCCGATCGCACATCCCAGAGAGTTTTCATCATTGTAGGTCAGTATTGAGGCGACTTCCGTATGCGCCTTGTCAAGTCCTTCCGCCACACTTTTTTCATCGCATCGAAGTGTGTCCTCAAGAAGCTTTTCCGATGCCTTTAATACATTGATAATCTCTGACCAGCCGCCAACGCTCATTGCATTCTCAAATTCCATGATAATCTCTTTATTTGGAATAAACGCCTCCTCCGACATTGCATCATATCCAAGATATCCTAGGTGAATCAGGAGTGTCAGAACATCATCTTTTGTTTTAAAATTGCGCATATCATTCTGAAAGCTGCGGGTATTCACTCTGACACAGCCGCCGCCAAGCATATGCACAATATCTGCACGCAGTCCGTCAAAATCCATGTCAATATATACTTTCAACGCGTCATACGCCTCTGTAGCCGTCCAATAATTTAAATATTTATGGCGGCGCATTGCCTCCACTACGGACTGCGGATTGTATATATGACGAAACGTTGCGAACCTATAGCCATCATACCAGCTGCTCATTTCATGAAAATCCATGGAAAAACGGTCACATAATTCTGCCACCTCCGGCTCTGTAAATCCTGTATATTTCTCCAAAATATCCTGTTCTGTCATTGAATACTCGGTGAACATATTCAATGCCGAGTGTTCTCCATACTTCTTCACCGGCAGGATTCCGGTCACATAGGCAAGCGCGATATACGGCTGGTCTTTTATTAGATTTCTCAAAAAATCCAAATACTGTTTCTGCATCGCTTCTGATTCCTGCCGCTCCCGCATCACACAGTCCCACTCGTCAATCAATAGTATAAACTGCCTGCCCGTCTCCACATAAATTCTCCTCAGTGCCGCCGCCAGTCCCAGCTCCTGTTCACTCAAGCATGCGCCATACTCGCACCGAAACTCCCTGAGTACCTCCCGCTCTAAATATTTCGTCAGCGGCTCCGATTCTGATTCGATCAGAAACTGCTGCATATTCAGAAAAATCACATCATACTGGTTTAGATGCTCCTGAAACGTATCAGCATTTTCGATCTTGAGTCCCTGAAATAACGCTGCCGAATCACAGCCGCGGCTGTAATAGGCAGCCAGCATTTTCAGCGCCATTGATTTGCCAAAGCGCCTTGGTCTGCTGACACAGAGATATTGCTGTTCTGTGTTAATCAGCTCATTGGTACAAGCGATCAATCCCGTCTTATCCACGTAAATCTTCGAGCGCACTGCCTTCCAAAAGCCCTTGTTATCTGGATTCAGATAAAACCCCATACTCTCACCCCGCTGTGGTCTGTTATTTCAGCATCAAAAAGGCCCCCAGATTCCCACGGCGCCCCTTGCTGGCTCTGTGGCTGAACAATACTTCTGGATTACAGCAGGTGCACACATCGGTCACTTCGATCTGTTCATCCGGCACACCTGCATCGCGAAAGACCCTGAAATTTGCATACCACAGATTCAGCTGGTATTTGCCGTTTTCCTTCTGATACAGCAGACAGTCGTCCAAGTCCTGCTGGGTAAAATCCTGCTGATACCGCGCAAGGTACTCCGCCGCTTTGGTGTCTTCTCTGGGAAACGCCTGCTCAAATGCAAGCGCGACATCCTCACCCACCTCATAGCAGCGCTGACAGATCGAAGGTGCAATCGCGGCACGGACCTCCTCTGGCTTCGTGCCATACGCTCTGTGCATCGCTTCCAAGGTCACGCTCCCCATCTTCCCGACTGTGCCGCGCCAGCCAGAATGAGATAGTCCGATTGCCTGATGCACAGGGTCCACAATAAAAAGCGGCACACAATCCGCATAAAAGGTCGCTAAAATAATCCCTTTTTCATTGGTAATCAAACCGTCCACATCGGTGTAATCCCGCTCACAGACAACGCCCTTTCCTTTATCCATAGCCGTCACTCTGCGGACGTTTATCGTATGTGTCTGCTGGGAACAGACGATATCTGCGCTTGTCATACCCATGTGCGCCGCCGCTCTTCTAAAATTTTCATCTACATGCGCTTTGACGTCGCCCTGCGAATAGCTGAAATTAAGGGAATACAGATAATCGTTGCTCACCCCGCCGTACCGCGTCGAGAAAAAGTGGTCAACAATCCCCGTCTGTTCCAGCCCTGCGAATGTAAAATACGCCATTTCCTGATGCGCTTTGTCGTGGTCAAGCCTGCAAGTGCCGCGGCTTCCATATCTGATTATTTTTTCCATGCCTCTTATATTCCTATGCTTTAATTTTATCAATGTCTGTCAGATTATACTCACGACAGATAAGATCTGCCGTGAGTATCGCGCCAGCCGCAGCCGCGAAGCGGCATATTTCCTTATGCGGCTGTGTGCATCTCATTATACTGGTGGTCAGTCTTTTCGACCGCCAGTATAATACCAGATGACGTCAGTATTACTTTCAACTCAAAATACCGGTCTTTCATTTCGCTATATGCCGCCGATTCTTTATCTTCGGTTAAAATCATATATGTTTGTACTCTTGAAAACTCTTCAATTGAAATCTTTAATATTGAAATCGGTAACATTTCTTTTTCTGCCATCTCAAGCACCTTACTTGCCTTCATAATCTGTACGAACTGCTCCATCTTGATCATAACAGATTATGAAAAAGGTGTAAAGCAATTTTGATCTCTTTCATTAGGAATAAATATGCTCAAACGCATTCTGATACCATGTGATCTCCGCGCCGCAGATTGCAACCACATCATAGCGCACCGGCGTGAAATCTCCCATATGATGCACCATTCTATAGTAGTCCGCCACATTACAAATCTTTCGCTGCTTGCCATAGTTTACTGCCTCCGCAGGCTGTCCGGCTTCACTGTCTTTGCGGTATTTTACCTCGATAAAGACCGTGTAGTCTCCATCCTTACCAATCAGATCAATCTCGCCTCTGCGGTTCCTGTAATTGCGCTCAACGATTGTGATGCCATGCTTTTGCAGATATTGAGCGGCGATCTGCTCATACGCCGCGCCTTTTTCTCTGGTATTCATTGTTTTTTCCCTGTTTGGCTGTCCTGATAAGCGCTCACCTTTGCCTTGATCTTATCCATGCTGTCCACAAACATCAGGATTTCCGCCACAACCTCATAGAGCTCGGGCGGTATCATATCACCAATCTGTAGCTTTGACAGTGTGTTTGCCAGTTTGTCATCCCTGTGGACGGGCACACTCGCCTGCTTTGCCTGCTCTATAATTTTTTCCGCAAGCGCCCCGCGCCCCATTGCTATCACTTTTGGCGCGCTGTCTGCCGGGTCGTATTCCAATGCAATTGCCTGTTTTACCTTTTTATTTTTATCCGCCGCCATCTAATTTACACCTTCTTATTTACTCATCTTTTATGCCCTTGTGTCAAAAGTCCGATAACCCAGAACTGCGCTGCCGCCCGCCACCTGCTCTTCCATATGTTCCAGCACGGTTTTGTCCTCATCCTTCTCAAGAATCATATTTTTGCACAGATATCCTTTTTTTGACAGTCTCTGGGACAACTCGTCGATATGCCCCTCCACCAGCGCGATCGATGCCTCGTCGAGATAAAATTTGGTCGTAACCTGATTCCGCTGTGTCTGTAGGGAAATGCTGACATCGAGCGCCCCCAGATAATCCATATCCAGATGCAGAAAAGCCGTGAGCGTACCATCCTTTCGCGCCATATTCTTCTTGTTCGTATAGACATACAAATCTCCGTGTGCCTGCGAGCTGCCAAATTTTAACGGAAGCTGCACATACGTAAACATCTGATTCATCTGATTCATAAATTCCACATTCTCACTGAGATTCGCCATAGCGCGCGCAGGTGCGGCAGTGCTGTTCTGACCGCCTGACTGCATTGCCTCGTTCATCATGCGCGTGAGCTGGCTGCTCTCTCTGGCAAGCTTCTGATAAAACTCCTCCACCTTGCCTTCCTGTGCGAGCTCCTGCGGCGACAGCGTCCACTGCTTTTGCAGCCCATTTTTTAACATGGATTTAAACGGCTCCGAGCGAAAAATCTCAGCCTTTTGTTCCGCCGTCAGTTGTCTGCCAATCTCACTGTCCAGCAATAACTGCTTCACATCCCTGAGACCCAGTGTCCCTTCCCGGACACCCTCCCGTATCATGGCAATCATTTTCCCCGGCACCGCCTGAGGCGTCTCTCCTCTGAGCTGGTTTAAAAACGTGTCCAGCGTTTTCTCCGCTGTGGCACCTGCTGCCTGTTTTGATGTCTGCGCTGCATCCTGCACGCCAGCATTCTCAGCAGCATCATTTGCTATATTCTTTCCGGCAGGATTTTCAGCAAGATGCGCCGACTGATTCCCTCCTGTATTCTGATTTATATTTTCTGGATTCATTTCTTTTGAAATCATATTTTCTGAATTTACATCTTTTGAAATCACATTTTCTGGATTTGACTGCGCATTTTGACTGTTCTGCGCCGCCTGCGCGGTTTGATTTTCCGGTAAAGATGCGGCGGCAGTGCCTTGTGTCCCGCCTTCCTCCCCTGCGAGCAGCACAAGCACCTGCTCCATAAATTTTCCGCCCTCTGCCAGTGCTGTCTGCCCGGGCAGAACGCCCTGAGCAGCGCCATTCTGATTTCCCTGCACGTTTGCATCTCCTGTCAGCGCATCATATAATTTTATGATCTCGTCAGACGCCTCGTTGATGCCGTCCAGCAGCTTGTGTTCCATATTTTCATAATGTTGAAGCTGAGACAGCGTGTTCTCATTGACCGGAAGCTGCAATTTCGTCAGCTTGATCAAATCTGCCATACTCGCACCGGGGTTTTGCAGTGTGAGCCGGTTAAACAGCATCAATGTATTCTTGTTGATCGACATGCCGTTTTCCAACAAGGTTGACACCAGTGCCATTGTCCTGTCATTGACTGCCATATGCGCAGCGCGCAGCGCCGCCTCCCCCACGCGGAGCATCTGCATTTTGCCATCATAAACTGGCTTGAGCACCACACGGTTATCCTTGTTGGACTGCACTTGCAGATTCATGACCTGCCCGAGCGCAAGCTGCACATCGCGCTCGAGCTTGGCTGCCATATACTGCCCGTTTGCAAGCTGTATCTGCACATCCTCCCCATTGACAGAGACGATCTCTCCCTGAAATGTATCACCGGGCTGTAACTGCGTCACGTCCACGCCCTGTGCATTTCCAGATGCGGCACTCCCTGTCGTGCCTACCGTCCCTGTATAACCCTGTCCCTGCCCGATCTGTGTCCCGCCATAGTTCTGTGAATATCCCGACAACACACTATCCATACATTTTCCCTCCTGCAAATCTATTATACTCACGACACTGCCGTGAGTAACGCGCCAGCCGCAGCCGCGAAGCGGCATATTTCCTTATGCGGCTGTGTGCATAACTTTATACTGGCGGTCAATCTTTTGGACCGTCAGTATAACTCTGCAATTTCTGATCATCCATTATATTTTTGATAAAACTCTTTCGATGTATTGGAGACGCACCATGTTTTCTTAACGCCTCTATATGTACCGCTGCGCCATAGCCCTTGTTGTCCGCAAAATGATATTCTGGATATTTTTTGTCATATTCCACCATCAGACGGTCTCTTGTCACCTTTGCGACAATACTTGCCGCAGCGATCGACACACTCTGCGCATCCCCCTTGATAATCGGAATCTGCCGGATCGACACCTCTGGGATTGTGACCGCATCATTTAACAAAATATCCGGTTTCACGCACAGTTTGCTGATTGCCTGACGCATCGCCTCATAGGTCGCCTGCAAGATATTGATCTCATCTATCCGCTCATGGGATACCATGCCAATCCCCACTGCCACTGCTTCCCTCATAATAATGTCATACAGCTCCTCGCGTTTCTTCTCCGTGAGCTGCTTGGAATCATTCAGATACAGAATCTGACAATCCTCCGGCAAAATGACTGCCCCTGCTACCACAGGCCCGGCAAGCGGTCCCCTGCCAACCTCATCAATGCCGCAGATCATGCCACAGGAAGCATATTGCTTCTCATACTTTTTCATGCCTTCTGTCCGCAGCTTTTCCTTCTCCAAGGCATCTATGGCTTTCTTCGCTTTTGCCACTAGCGCCTGCACGCCGCTTCGGCTGTCCGTTTCGTACCGCTCCACAAAAACAGGCAGCTCACTTTCGCCTGCTGCCTTTAATTCATTTTTGATTTCCTCTATTTTCTTTTCTTCTCTTTTCTTTTCCACGTTCTTTGATCGTATCCTTTCTGTGATGTATACTTGATACGGGTTTCCTGTTATTGATGTTTCAAGATGCCAAATTTGGACGAGGGCCAGATTCTGATAAATGCCCTGCCAATGATATCCTTGCGGTGGATGTTTCCAACGGAAGGGTCCCGGCTGTCCGAACTGTTGTTTCTGTTGTCTCCCATCACAAAATACTCGTCATCCCCAAGCAGAATCGGGTCATCTGCCCTTCCCGGATTCTGAATGACTTCACGCCCATACGCCTCCTCTAGCAGCTCTCCGTCCACATAGATATTTCCGCGGTCATCAATCTGAACCGTCTCCCCCGGCATTCCGATGATGCGCTTGATATAATACGTATCCGTGTCATATTGATATGGAAATACAATGATATCAAACCGTTCCGGGTCCTCGAAGCGATACGAAATCTTGTCAACGATCAGATGATCTCCGTCACTCAGCGTCGTTTCCATACTGCTTCCGCTCACCTGCGTGCGCTGTCCCACATAGGTGACAATCAGATACGCAGCGCAGAACACCAGCAGCAGATAAATGCTGATGCTCAATATTTCCTTCAATACGTGTTTCATTTTGTTTTCCTCTGTTTCTATTATTTCCGTTTCCATCATTCCTCCGGCATCTCCAATGTAATTTTTCCTATTCTTCCGTTTCTAAAATCATCCACAATCATCGCGGACGCTTTCATGATATCGAGTTCTTCTCCTTTCAGATAGCACTTCTTGCTGACACAGACTGCCTTGATCGTCTCGTAGGCATCCTGCCCATCAGGGATTTCAACCGCGTACCGCTGTTCGAGCAGTCCGGGGTACGCCCCGCGCAGAAAACGAATCAGCTCATACGCGAGCTCGTCCTGATGAATAATCTCATCGTTGATCGAACCAATCATTGCCAGACGAAGCCCCACGGTCTGGTCTTCAAACTTGGGCCACAGAATCCCCGGCGTATCCAGCAGTTCTAAACTTTTATTCAGGCGAATCCACTGTTTTCCCTTCGTCACCCCCGGTTTGTTTCCGGTCTTGGCACACGCTCTGCCTGCGAATGAGTTGATAAAGGTGGATTTGCCGACATTGGGTATCCCAACCACCATTGCACGCACAGGCCTGTTGAGAATCCCCCGTTTCCTGTCGCGCTCTATCTTATCCTTACAAGCCTCCTGCACGACACCCTGTATGGATTTCACACCCGCGCCCGTCTTGGAATTAATTTCCAAGACATGAAACCCCTTCGATGAAAAATAATCCATCCATATTTTATTTTTTCTCGCATCTGCAAGATCGGATTTATTTAAAAGAATTATTCTTGATTTATTTTTTCCCAGTTCGTCGATATCCGGGTTTCTGCTGCTGAGCGGCACCCGCGCATCGACCAGCTCGATCACTAGGTCTATAAGCTTGATATCCTCCTGCATCATACGTTTTGCCTTGGTCATATGCCCCGGATACCATTGATAATTTGCCATATTTTTGTCATGCCTTTCGTCTTTATTCAATTTTATTCAATCAATCCCATTTCACTGCTGCCAGAAGCCAGCTTCATCCACGCCTTGCCAATGATATAACTCTTCTTGACCGTCCCGATGTTGGCGGAACGGCTGTCCTCGCTGTTGTTACAGTTATCACCGATCACAAAATATTCATCCTCCCCCAGCGTGACCTTGCTCTCAAGCAGGCCCGGCTCGACAATCCGGTCATTAAAATACTGCTCTACCGCCTCGTCATTGACATACAATATACCATTTTTTATGTACAGCGTATCGCCGGGAACACCCACCACCCGTTTGACATAATAGTGGGATTTCTCATTCCCGTTTGGAAGAAAGACGATGACATCTCCCTCGCGCGGCGATGCTGCCTTGTAGATCAGCCTGTTCAAAAAAATTTCCTGACCGTTATACAGGCTTGGCTCCATAGAGGGACCAATCACGCTCGTTTTCATCCCTACGCAGAAAACGGTCACCACTGCCAACAGCATAGAGGCAAAGATCCAGAAAATCCAGCTCAGAATTTCCTTGACCACAACGATATTCAGTTTTTTCTTCTTCTGGTAAAATGTTAATCCCTTTCGTCTTGCCATTCATTCTGTCCTTTGCAATATATGTATACGTAACAGTTCAGCCCAGAACTTTGCACTTGCTGCAAAGTTCGTGATATCGCGTAGTGCCTGAGATGCATCAAGCTATCGCGAGGCGATTTTGCATGGCTTGATGCCTATAACAGGAAGCCAGAGGCTGAACTGTTATAGGCATACGAAGATACAACAATAATTATACTCAATCTGTATCATGATTGCAAGTCAAAAAATAACGGAGCCTGTCTCCAAGCTCCGCCAAATGTTACTGTTTCCCTTATTTCACCAGTTCCTTAACCTTCGCCTTCTTACCAACACGATTTCTCAAGTAGTTCAGCTTCGCACGTCTTACCTTACCTGCTCTCACAACCTCTACCTTCTCTACATTTGGAGAGTGCATCGGCCATGTCTTCTCCACGCCGACACCGTTTGAAATCTTTCTGACTGTAAAGGTCTCTCTATTGCTGCCGCCCTGAATCTTCAGAACCGTACCCTCAAAGATCTGGATTCTCTCGCGGTTTCCCTCCTTGATCTTACCATGTACTCGCACGGTATCTCCAACCCTGAAGCTGTCAACATTTGCCTTTAACTGTTCCTTCTCAATTTCCCTGATAATTTCGTTCATTTGATTTGCCTCCTTATTTTTTCGACGTTCTTAATACTTCTCTATCGCAACTACGAATACTAATATGAATATTATCTGTAATTACCTGCATCATGCCTTCGCATGACTCGTACCAGAGGACCATCTCTTTCTTCGCAACAGTAGTAATTTACCACAAAATGAGAATAAATGCAAGAAATTTTTCAGAATTATTCCTCTTTATCGAATTCCTCCTGACTCCAGCTCTCCACTTCACTGTCAACCAGATTGACACTCACAAGCGTTGACACGCCTTTTTCCTGCATGGTGATGCCATAGAGCCTGTCTGCCTGTTCCATCGTACCGCGCCTGTGCGTGATGACGATAAACTGTGTGCTCTTGGTCAGCTTGTTCAGATACTTTGCAAATCTGCTGACATTTCCCTCATCCAGCGCTGCCTCGATCTCATCGAGCAGACAAAACGGTGAGGGCTTTAGGTTTTGTATCGCAAACAGCAGGGCGATTGCGGTAAACGACTTCTCTCCGCCGGAAAGCTGCATCATATTTTGCAGTTTTTTGCCGGGCGGCTGTGCGATGATGCGCACGCCCGCCTCAAGGATATCCTCGTCTTCGATCAACTGTAACGTTCCCTTGCCGCCGCCAAAAAGCTCCTTGAACACCTTGTCAAACTCCCGTTTGATCTCTTCGAATTTTTCGGCAAACTGCCTGCGCATCGCAGTGTCGAGCTCTTCGATAATGCCTTCGAGCGTCTTCTCCGCCTCTATTAAGTCATCATGCTGGTTTTTCATGAAGGTATAGCGCTCCATCAGCACCTTATAGTCCTCAATGGCGTTGACATTCACATCACCAAGCTTCCTGATGGCATCCTTGATGGCTGTGATCTGTTTTTTCATCTCAGCGATGTCCTTCAATGCCTCATTTCTCATAGAAGCCGCATTGTTCAATGTAATCTCATACTCATTCCACATATAATTGATCTGGTTTTCGATCGTATCTTCCAGTTTCTCTCTCTGGGAATTGAGTCTGTATACCTCCTTATCCAGCGCATTTTTCTTCTCAGAGATCTCCTCTCTGGTCTTAAAGAAATTTTTCTGCTGCTGTGATAATTCCTCTTTTGTCTTCTGCTTTTCCTTTAAGGAGTGCTCCGCGTCAGACTGTGTGTCATGCGACGCTGCGATGGTCTTTTCTATCTCCGCAATATTCTGCTGCCGGTTCTGAATGTCTGCAAGACAACTGTCGAGACTGGTCTGTACCTCGCTAAGCTCCTCCCGGCTGCGAACCAATTCCCCCTCAATGCGGTTTAGATTCGTCTGTTCAAACTCTTGTTTCTGAAGCAGTTTCTCGTACTCAACATCCCATTCTCCGACTTTCCCAGTCTTGCCAGACTCCTCTAGCCGATAGGTTTCCAGCTCCTTCTGGCACGCTGCAATGCCTTGCTCGAGCGTCTTTTCATTCTCCTCGGACGCCTTTAAATCATGGAGCGTTTTCTCTTTATCTGCATTGATCTCATGCACCTTGTGCTCGATGTCCCGCTGCTCCTGTATCAAGTCCCCAAAGCCCTGTTCCGCCTCGTTTTTGCGCTCCTGCGCACTTACAACATTCAGTCTGGCAGTATTTTGCCGGATATATAACTCCTGCAAAGCCGCCTTCTCTTCCTCAATGCTGCGCCGGACACTGTTGCGCTCCACCTTGATATTTTCAATGGCAATGGTCGCATCCTCCAGCTTTTTCTTTGCCGCCTTTAATTTCTGCTCAAGTTCCTCGAGCTCTCTCCTGCGTCCTAAGAGATTGGAATTATTCTTGAATGCGCCGCCGCTGATCGCTCCGCCTGGCACAAGCAGCTCGCCCTCTAGCGTCACCATCCTGATACTGTAATTGTATTTCTTGGCAATCCTGACTGCATTGTCCACATTGTCCACCACCACAATCCTGCCAAGCATTGTCTTTGCCACATTTCTGTATCTTATATCTGTCCGCACCAGCGTGTCGGCAAGCCCGATGACGCCCTGTTCCTTTAAGGCATCCGACATCTTGAACGCCTGCGGCTTTGCAATGCTGGTGAGCGGCAGAAAGGTAGCGCGCCCAAAACGGTTTTTTTTCAAAAATCCGATCATCGCCTTGGCAGTCTCCTCATCCTCGGTCACGATGTTCTGTATGCTCCCGCCAAGCGCTGTCTCTATCGCTGTTTCATACTCTTTATCTACCTTGATAATATCTGCGACAACACCGATAATGCCCTTGTGGTGCTCTCTCTGCTCCATGACCTTCTGAATACTGTTTCCATAGCCTTCATACCGCTCTGTGAGATTTGAGATTGTATCCAGTTGTGATTTGTAACGCTGGTAAGCACCTTGGCTTTCCTTGATTTCCTCATCCTTCTGACGCAGTCTGTCCCGAAATGCACTGTTGTGCTCCTCCATCTGTGCAAGATGGGCATCCGCTTCTGAAATCTCGTCTGTGATGCGCTGAAATTCCTCCTGAAGAGACTCAATCTCGGCATCGCGCTCTGCCTCATCACTCCGGGCGCGGAGCAGGCGTGAATTTAACTCTGCCTTTCTGATGCGCATCTGCTCCATCATCGTGTCAAAACTGCTCATCTTTGATTTGATGGTCGCCCGCTCGCCCAGCATGGTAATAATCTGATTCTTGTCCTCCTCTATTTTACGATTCAGCTCCTCAATGCGTCCCTGTACCTCAGAGAGCGCCTCTTTTGCCTCGCTGCGACCTTTTTCCAGCGCAGCCACCTTTTCATCCAGCGCTGTCTTGTCCTCTAGGATTTTAGCGCGCTCGCCTTCCCTGAGGGCAATCTGCTCCTTGATGGCTGTGATTCTGTCCCGAAAATGTTCTTCATTTCCCCGGGCGCCTTTGATCTGTTCTTTTAATACATTGATCTCGCCCTCAAGCCTGCCCCGCGTCACGCTCGCATCTGTCAGCGTCGTTCTGGCAGCTTCGATCTCCTGTTCCAGCGTCTCTATGCGCGCCTGAATCTCATCGTACTCCACCTTTATTCGGTCATACTGTTTGGTCGTATTGTCATAATCTTCCTGTGCAATGGCACATTTGCCTTCCAGCTCCTCCAATTGTTGTGTCAGCTTTTTATTTTCCAATAAAAAGACATTGACATCGAGCTCTTTGAGTTCTTCTTTTTTCCTGAGATACACTTTTGCCTTCTCAGACTGCTTTTCCAGAGGTGCTACCTGCTTTTCCAGCTCACTTAGAATATCGGTCACGCGCACGAGATTGTTCTTCTCATCCTCAAGCTTTTTCTGCGCTGTAGCCTTGCGCTTCTTGAATTTGACAATCCCTGCCGCCTCATCAAAAAGTTCCCGCTTCTCCTCTGGCTTGCCGCTGAGTATTTTTTCGATCTGCCCCTGTCCGATGATCGAATATCCCTCTTTGCCAATACCTGTGTCATAAAATAATTCATTTACATCCTTCAATCGACAGGGAGTGCCATTAATGGAATACTCACTTTCGCCTGAACGATATAAACGCCTCGCCACCGTCACTTCCTCATACTCGATTGCAAGCTTGTGGTCTGCATTGTCAAACGTGATGCCCACAAACGCATATCCTAACGGCTTTCTTAGCTCTGTACCGGAAAAGATGACATCCTGCATGGATTCCCCGCGCAGCTGCTTGATGCGCTGCTCTCCTAACACCCACCGGACTGCATCTGCCACATTGCTCTTGCCGGAGCCATTGGGTCCTACGATTCCCGTAATCCCCTGATGAAACTGAAACACAATCTTGTTCGCAAATGACTTAAATCCCTGTACTTCAATACTTTTTAGATACATTCTCTATTTTCTGCCCTTCAATTTTTTGAGTGCCTCATACGCAGCCTGCTGCTCTGCCGCCTTTTTCGTCCTGCCCATACCCGAACCAATCAGATGCCCGTCGAGATACGCCGCCACACTAAACTGTTTGTCATGGTCTGGTCCTTCCTCCCCCACCAGCTCATACCGAAGCTGTGACGTGTTCTTTTTTTGGATTTCCTCCTGCAAAAGTGTCTTGCTGTCCAGAAACAGAATCTTGTCCTCCAAGTCCGAGAGCACAAAACGATAGATAAACTTTTTGGCATGTTCAATCCCGCCGTCAATAAAAATCGCACCGATCACTGCCTCCATCACATCGGATGTGATCGAATCCCGCTTTCTCCCGCCGGTGGACTCCTCCCCCTTGCCTAGCAGAATATAGGTATTGAGCTGAATATCCCGCGCGCAGTAGGCAAGCGCCGGCTCACACACCATGGATGCGCGCAGCCTTGTCAGCTGCCCCTCCGGCATGTCCTCATTTTCATTATACAGAAATTCACTCGACACAAGTTCAAGAACCGCATCTCCCAGGAATTCCAGTCTCTCGTAATTATTCAGTTTATTGATCTTTTGTTCATTTGCAAAAGAACTGTGTGTCAGTGCCTGCTTTAACAGTGTTTCGTCCTGAAACTGATACCCGATTTTCCCCTGTAGCTCATGCAGGGCTTCCTTCATATTTCGCATTCTTTTCCTACTCCTTCTCACAGAGTTTTCCCGCTCTCTCCATCCACTCGACAGCCTCCCGCACTGTCGTGAGCTTGTCCAAACCTTCTGTCGGTATATGAAGCCCTGTCTCCTCCTGCACACCAAGAAATATTTGATACAAATCCAGTGAATCAGCCCCCAAGTCTGTAAGAAAAGTCATGTCCATCTCAATCTCATCCGGGTCCATGCCCAAAACAGTCGCCGCAACTTTCTTCAAAGCTTCAAATTCCATTGTATCAGGTCCTTCCCTATTCATCCTTTAATATCACTTTTTCCTTTATCTTTTGACTGATTCGCTGCTCCTTAAAGGTCACACATTGAAGAACGGAATTTTTAATTTCGATCGCTTTCGAGCTGCCATGTGTCTTGACCACAAGACCATTCAAGCCCAAAAGCGGCGCTCCGCCGTACTCTTCGACGCTAAATTCTTTTAATGTTTCCTTGAGCGCAGGCTTTACCAGCAAGCCGCCGATTTTGCTTCTGAGCGAAGTCATCATGCCCGCCTTCACCTTCTTGATCAGTGCCGCACCGACCCCCTCATATAATTTCAATATAATGTTTCCGGCAAACGCCTCACACACGATCACATCCGCATATCCTGTCGGAATGTCCCGCGCTTCGATACTTCCGATAAAATTGATCTCAGGACAGTTTTTTAACAGCGGAAAAGTCTCTTTTACCAGTGCATTTCCCTTCTCCTCCTCCGCCCCGATATTGACGATTGCCACCCTTGGGTTTGGAATGCCCATGACACTCTCCATATACACAGACCCCATCTTTGCAAACTGCACCAGATGAGAAGGGCGGGCATCCACATTCGCGCCGCAGTCAATCAAAAGGGAACATCCCTTCTCTGTCGGAATCAGCGGCGCAAGCGGCGCGCGCTCAATGCCTTTGATTCGTCCCACGATCAGTTGTCCGCCCACAAGCACTGCACCAGAACTGCCTGCCGAGACAAACGCATCGCAAACTCCGCTCTTTACCAGATTCAGTGCCGTCACGATAGAAGAATCTTTCTTTTTCCGAATCGCCATCACAGGAGGTTCTGCTGTATCAATCACCTCCGCAGCGTTGACGATTTCGATCTGCTCTTTATGGTATGTATACTGTACCAGCTCCTTCTTGATCGCTTCCTGTCTGCCGGTCAGATATACCTTTATCCTGCTGTTTTCGTTGACTGCCTCCACAACACCCTTTACGATTTCCGCCGGGGCATGATCTCCCCCCATAGCGTCCACTGCTACATTGGTCATTTCATCCATTGCCATAATCCTCCATATTATATAAATATACTAGACCTCCTGCCAAAAATCAAGGGAAAAAAATAAGGACGGCCGAGTCCTGATCTACTCTTCCATCCTTATCTCATTAATCTACTGCTATGATCTCTTTTTTGTTGTAAGAGCCGCAAGCCTTGCATACTCTATGAGGCATCATCAAAGCGCCGCACTTGCTGCACTTTACTAATGTAGGTGCGCTCATTTTCCAGTTTGCTCTTCTCTTATCTCTTCTTCCTTTAGAAGATTTATTTTTTGGACATATAGACATCGTTACACCTCCTTATTCGCATCAAACAAATCCTTAATTGCCGCCATTCTGGGGTCTGGCACGAAATCATCACAGCCGCACTCCCCATCATTCAGGTTCTTGCCGCAGCTTTTACAGATTCCTTTGCAGTCTTCCCTGCACAAAACCTTCATTGGCCAATTCAATAGCAATTCATTTTTGATCAATTCATCTACATTTAAGTGATACCCTTCCATCAGCTCCGATGCAGCTTCTTCCTCTGCGTCCTCCCCTGTATAATCCGGCGAGATGACAACTGTATCAAAGGATAAATCAAATGTATAATCAACATCTTGCAGACATCTGTCACAGGCAAGCGCAAACGTGAGCTTTGCAGTTCCCTGAACCAATGCTTTTGACTGCCCTATATTCGAAAGCCTCAGTGCAACAGGATGCTTCTCCTTGATCGAAAAAGTTCCTGACTGACTGGTAAACATATCTGCATCATAAGATACTGTCTGTTCCTGCACTTGTCCTTCATTTGTAAATACATCTGTCAAATTCACTAACATTGTAGACTCCCATATGATAGAAACTTACCTCTATCCACACATTCATTTATTATACAGAACCATTTCATGTTTGTCAACAGTATTTTCCAGAAGATTATCAAAATGATTATCAAAACAAGTCCAGCGCTTAGGCTGACGACTTTTTATTCGGAAGAAATACCGCGGCGACTCCTGCGGACAAAAGACAGCCCGCAGCCCCGATACCAAACACAAGCTGCGGCGAAACTTCCCACACCCAGCCAATCACCACAGGCATGATAATCCCGACAGCGCTGCTGAAGGACTCGACAATGCCCAGAATGATTGTCCCGTTGTGGTCGTCAAAAACGTCATAAAAATAAGCAAAGGACACCGATGCAAAGACATCCTTCACCATCGAGAGGATAATGCCAAACACAAAAAGAGGCACATTCTGCGACAACAGAAAAATCATTGCCGGCAGCGCGTCAAAACCAATGTCAAAGACATAGAACCACTTCCTGCCCTTCAAGTCCCCCATATGGCTGACAAAGAGCGCCCCGACCGCATTAAACAGTGTCATAAACGAAAAGATCGACATCACATTTGACACCGATATGCCGATTGTCAAAGCATACAGCGGCAGATACTCCATCGCCACCCCATAGATATTTGCAAAGAACTTCACGATCATATAAGACCAGAACTTCTTATCACCTGCAATTTTGCGGAAAACGCGCCATGACACCCGCTCCTCGGTCTCCTCTTTCTCTGTATTGCTGTCTGCCTTCTGCCCGTCTTTTTTCGCACCGCATTCACGATATACAATACCTATCATAATAAGCGGCAGCAGATACAACAGCCCTGCCGCCGCGTACATTCCGCTGACACTGGCAAGTTTCACGAACTGTCCGCCAAGAAACAGCCCCAGCGAGATTCCTCCATACAGGAACAAATCCCGGACTGCAAAATATTTTCCCCGGTGATCGTCCTCAATCTCATAGTTGATGTCATTCCCCAGCGAATAGTTAAATCCCGTGCGCGCACAGGAAAGCACGACCAGCACTGCAATCAAGACATACGTCCGGTTCACGCCAAAAGCCATACAACCGGTGACAATGGCAGCAGTCACCGCAGCCGCTGCCACTCGATAAGCGCTGTATTTGACAGATAAGATACTGACAAGCCCCGGCACGACGACGCAGCAGGCATTGATCAGCGCGAGCAGGTAGCCATAATAGCGCGCCGGCTGCCCCTTCTCCTCCAAAAGCACGGGCAGCATATTCTGCACCGGACCATCTGCCATAAAAAAGAGCATGTATAATAAATAGATTTTTACGTATTTTTTTCTGAACATTCCTTTGTAGGACTGTAATATAGATTTCATCTTTGTACTCCTGTTTTGTTGTATTTTAATAGATATTTAGAAATTCCCCCCCCTTTGAAACATAAAATTTGGACTTTTTATTAATATCACCACAACATTTACTTTCTGAATTTGTCAGACGGTGTCTGACAAATCAATTGTTTTTTCATTTATGCCATAACCTGAATCTTCTGCTACCATCAAAAGATTCGTCCTTGGCTGAAAATCATAAACTGCCGATTCTGGCTTGATATTACTGCTCATTAGTTCCGCCTGCTTAATCACGATGTCAATAGCCCCTTTCGCCTTCTCTGGCGGATACTTATACTTTCTCAAAAGATGTTTTACCTGTGTTCTCATATAAGCGCGGGCAGATTCTTTCTTATCCCAGTCAACTGTCCTGCTCCTACGAATCAACTCCGTCAATTTTTGTGCCATTTCCACTAAAACCTTATCCTGCATCTTTTTAAGGACTTCGGGATCTGCTGCCAGCGCATCATAAAAAGCCAGTTCTTCCGTTGACAATCCTTTTTCGTCTCCGGCTTTATAAGCCTCTGTCATTTCTTTTGACAGATTTAATAATTCCTCAATCACTTCTGCACTGGTAATCAATCTGTTATTATACATTTTTAATAAATTCTGCATCTTTTCTGAAAAAAGCTGTGATTTCACAACTCCGGTCCTTGCAAATACACGAATATTGTCCTCCAGCAATTTGCGTAGCATCTCTGCTGCAATATTCTTATGCTTCATCTTACGGATTTTATCCATGTATTCATCAGACAGGATTGAGATTTCTGGGTTCTTTTTGCCTGCCTGTGCGAATATATTGTATACACCGTCCTGTTCTATCGCCTGTTCCAACAAGGTCATAATTCTGGAATTTATTTCATTGGAGGTTATTCCTATTCTTCCCCCACACTTGCAAAGTCCGGCTTTTATACTCTTAAAATATTCTATCTCCTGTTTTGTTTTCTTATCAAGCATACTCCGACATAAGGTTTCAGCCTGACTAAGTGCCGTAGCTTCCTTTATGTATTCTTTCTTCTCATCTTCCTCAAACATAAGCGCAAAATTCACACCATCTGCAATGACCGCAAGACGTGCCGCATCTGAATCGCCAAAAAAAGACACATAATCAAATCCATAAAAGAAATCACGCATAATTTCCAGTTTCCCCATAGCAATTGAATATGCCTGTCCCAAATCAGGAATCTTATCCTGATCTCTTTTCGTATACTGGCTTAAAGCAGTTTTCAGTTCTGCCGCCATGCCGATATAATCAACAATCAGTCCGGCTTCTTTGTCCTGATACACCCTGTTTACGCGTGCAATCGCCTGCATCAGATTGTGACCTTTCATCGGCTTGTCTATATACATGGTTGCCATTGAAGGGACATCAAAACCCGTCAGCCACATATCCACAACGACAGCAATCTTAAATTCACTTTTTTCATCTTTAAATTCAATCATAAGCTGGTCCCGGTATGCCTTATTTCCAATAATATCATGCCATTCTTCCTCATCTTTATTACTGGAAGTGAGTACTACCTTAATCTTATTCTTCCATTCAGGGCGTTTTTCTAAAATGATTTTATACAGATTAATGGCAATTCTGCGTGTCATACAAACAATCATTGCCTTCCCTGTAAGAACATACTGTCTGTCTTCATAATGTGCAATGATATCATCCGCCAACATACCTAACCGTTCCTTTGAGCCAATGATCGCCTCTATAGAGGACAAATCGGATTTGGATTTCTCTATTGCAATCTCGGAAGCCTCTACTGCCATTTTATCATATTCCGCATCAATTTTCTTTAACAAATCGACATTCAGCTTGAGTTTCGCAGTGCGGTTTTCATAATAAATAGGCACAGTTGCACCATCTTCAACCGCCTGTGTCATATCATAAATATCTATGTAATCACCAAAAACCTCAACTGTGGATTTATCATCAAAATCAATTGGTGTTCCAGTAAATCCTATAAATGTGGCATTGGGAAGTGAATCACGCATATATTTTGCCATTCCATACTTCCACTCGCCCGTTTTCCTGTCCAGCCTGCCATCAAGTCCATACTGTGAACGATGCGCCTCATCAGCCATAAAGATAATATTGTTCCGCTCACTTAGGATTTCACTGCTTTCTTCGAATTTTTGAATTGTAGTAAAAATGATTCCGCCTGCATTTACTCGCAGCAGCTCTTTTAAATTCTCTCTATTTTGTGCCTGCTTTGGCGTCTGCCTTAATAGTAACTTTGAACTGGCGCAAAATGTCGCAAAAAGCTGATTGTCCAAATCATTGCGGTCCGTAAGGACAACAATGGTTGGATTATGAAATTGGGGATCGCTGACAATACATCCTGTGTAAAATACCATAGACAGGCTTTTGCCGCTCCCCTGTGTATGCCATACCACGCCAACTTTCCGGCTGTTTTCTTCCAATGATTTTTTCGTGCGTTCAACCGCTCTCCTGACTGCAAAATACTGATGATAGCCAGCCATTATTTTTATTGTCTTACCCTTGCTGTCTTGAAACACAATAAAATTACGGATAATGTCAAGTATCCTTTCCTTCAAAAATACGCCATGAATCAGCGTTGTAAAATAATTTACACCGGACTCTTTCGGTCTTTCCCCATTTTCTGACTTCCATGCCATGTATCTTGTAAAATCAGAAGTTATCGTACCCACTCTTGTATCCAAGCCATCACTGATGACATTGAAAGCATTGTAATAAAACAATGTAGGAATATCCAACTGATAATTTTTGATCTGTTTATAGGCGTCCTCTACCGTAGTATCAGCATTTACCATGTTTTTTAATTCAAAAAGCACCATAGGAATGCCATTAATAAAAATGAGTATATCCGGTCTTTTGTTCTTGTATTCTATGATGGTATACTGATTGATAACCTTGAAATCATTTGATTGCGGGATTTCAAAATCTATCAGATGTACTGTAAAAGTTGACTGCTCACCGTTTGCGCGATAAGAAACTGGAACACCTTCAATTAGATATTTATGAAAGGCGGCATTCATGTCTTCTAACTTTAGCAGTCCAAGGTTTTTTATGGTTTTATAAGCTTCTTCCACAATATCAGTTGTAATTTTCGGATTTATTTTGAACATGGCAGAGTCAAAGTAATCTTTCAGAATTACTTCGTGGTAATCTCTGTCAATGTCTGGTCCATAGAGATAATCATATCCCTTTTCTTGCAGCTCTGATATGATGACTTGCTCCAATGTGTTTTCATTTATTGGCATAATCCTCAATCCTTTCATCTAATTTTGATGAAATCTGTTTAATCCATCAGAAATATCAATAAAATCCTCAGAGCGAATCCCTTCTATCTTCTCTTTCGAAAGAAATATTGTTTGAATTCCAATTGTTTCAGCCATTTCCATAAATACTGGATATACTTTTTGAAAACAATCTGTTTCCATAGACTGATTTGCTGAATCAATCACCAATAATGGCATAATTATAAAATCAGGAAATTTTTCCTTTAAATATTCAAACATTGTCAAGTATATCAGTATCTGAATATGCGTTTGTCGTGCCATGCTTCCCGGCATAAATTTGACAATATAATCCCCTTCCATATGTTTTGCATACAGACATACTCTGAAAGGATCATATTCTAATGAAAAACACTCCTCTTTTAAATCCTCTTCCAAATGTTTTATAGCTAAATCCTCTCTAAGATATAATTCTGTAAGTCGTTCATTAAAGGAATGAATTTTATTATGGTCAAATGATAATTTCAATTCCTTTATTTCTTTTTTTAATCCATCAACCTCTTTTTTCAAAGATTCAACTTTTCCCTCATCCACATTTTCTTGCAGAATATCAAATAAATGCTCTAATAATCCTACTTTTTTCATGGCCTCTTCATAGGATATTTCCGATGATTTACCCTTCAATAGCGCAATTTCAGCATCCAGTCGGTTCTTCTCTTTTTTTATATTTTTTATGACCATAGTATAATCAGTCAAAGACAATATAACATTTTCATCATCAATTCTTTCAACTGTTTCTTTGATGAATTTAGTATAACCCAAATACTCTGGAGCATCATTGACAACTGCATCCAAAATTGTCAGCAAACGTTTTATTCTCTCTTTTCTCTTTACCATATTAATCGATTGATTTTTCATAAACTGATATAATTTTATCTCTTCTGATAAAGAAAACGATGCCTGTGACAAATATACCAAATCTTTTTCTTTTTGCTTTGCTTCTCTTGTATATGTGTTTTTAAAATCACAGAAACATTTATAATCTTTACTATATTTTCCCGTATATGGCAACTGCAATTCCTTAAAAATTTTTTGTTGCTGTATTCGAATCCTATGGTATTCTTGATAATCTATAGAAATTTTTTCCAACTCCCTGCTTCTTTGCTCCAACAACACTTCTTTCTCATATATTTGTTCTATTTTCTCAAAATTAAAGAAAAAATTCATAATATTCCTGACGCGAATATTATGTTTTAAATCCTTTGCCTTCGTAAATACAACACTTAAATCCCCTGCTCCCTTTTCATCTATGTAATTCAAAAAGTTAAATGAGCGAAACGTTGGACGCTCATCAAATACCTTTGTATAGATATCCAAATAACGGTTATTTAGATCTGGCATCAGCATCAAGCAAATATTATCTTTATAAATGTTTAAGCTGACCTGCGTAAAATCACTCTCTTCTGTTCGTCTATAAAAACATCCCCCTTCAATATCTCTCTTAATCCATAAATTGGTCAACTCATTTGTCAAATGAGCTTCAATGCTATCAATATGATCTAATCCTTGATATGTTAATTTCTCCCCACTCCCTAAAATATAGTCAATTGCTACTGTCAATGCAGTTTTTCCTCTTGTATTTTTCCCAAATATAAAACTATGCTCTGTAAACTTATATTCTTGGATTTCTTCATTATGGATAAATTTAATAGATTCCAGCTTAAACATAACGAATTACCTCCTCAATCATAGCAGTAGCGTCCAATTTATTAATCTCTTTTATAGGATTCGGATTCCTTGTTAAACATAGCATTAAAAATTCATTTTCCGATGTATGTGATATATCTTCCTGAACTATAATATTATCCCCATCAACTCTAATTTTGTTGGTCTTATTTAGCATATCTATAACATGCACTATTTTACTAATATCCTTATATTCAGTAGCAAGTTTAAAGGATATATTTCTAAAGAACACATCAACAAAATCTTCTTTTCTAGTCCTATACGATTTCATGTTTTTCTCATGTCTTATACAAAATGACATAAAAATAATCTTTGTAACTGATGAAACATAATATGGCTCTCCTATAAGAGAAAGGATAATATCCATATATTCTGCTTCAATGACAACATTATTCAGTTTCATTATATTTCCCCCAAGTCAATTGAGTATCATCATTAATATCATCACCTGTTAAATAAATATAGCATCCTTTTCTATACATTGGTCCATTTGGCAAAATATCACTTTCTATAACCTTCGATGTTGTTTTGAGATATAATTCCCTCGGTGTCGGTTCCCCTTCAATTTCAAATAAAGCCTCGTCAAAATTCTGTTTTGCAAACTGCTCCATGTTTGAGATTTTTATAAATTGTTTATCCACATATACATCCCGAAAATCTTTATAAAACAATTCATTTACAATTCCATCAATTACAAAGGCATCATTATGATCCACCAAAAATAATTGCTTCACTTCCCTTTGCTTTCTATCATCGACAATCTTTTCGGCTTTATCCTTAAAAGATTTTTTCAGACAAGCTACATTCGCAATATATTTATGATCACTAATTTCATCACATACTCTTGTCAACGTTCTCATAAGTTCTGGGAAAATCAAGGAATATGTCTTTTTTTCTACGATTGCATCATCAATCTGTTGATTGATATACTGAATAAATTTCTCTAGTCGCTTTTTCTTCGCAAGTTCATATTCTATGATATCCTGACAATGATTTCGAAAAAATACCTCTTCCAGTCTGCGATCAATCTCCTCAACAGAGCACTTATCAATATAAATTATTGTAAGTATCCTTTCGATATCCTCTTTTAATTGCTTAGAGTCATTATTTTCTATATCTTCTAAGTATAGATTATATACTTTGTTTGCTATAGAGGTTGCTTTTCGTACTTTTCCATTTAATACAAAATTTTTAATTAAATCAACTAATTTTGGTATTGACCATTCAAATCCTAAATCATTCTCCACAAAAAGGATTAGCGAACTTTCCTCTAAACTTTTCAATAACAACCAATTGCCTACAACTTTGCAGAAACAGGTAGAATCTACCGTTCCACTTTTTACCTGAATACACTGGTTTGGAGAATCATATAACGTATATATTTTCTTGTCAGATGCAACTTCAACATCATCTTTTCCTTCATAGCAAAATCTCTGCTTTACATTAATATTCTCTAATATATACAAAACAAATACTTTCCTTTGGAACAAAAAGCCATATTGAGAAATAATTCCACTATTATTCATTGTTAAATCCTCCATATGCCTGTAACACAACGACTAAAACTTTTTCTTAGAAAACTTTTTTAACATTTGATACCCCTCTGTTCCCACAATTTCGAGCATAGAGTATTCTTTCAATATTTTTTCCAAACTAATCTTAATCTGAATAGGAATATATGATGTTAGTACTCCTCTATTTATAATTTCCCTTATTCGCCCATCCTGCTGCCAATACATATTTAAAAACTGGTTTAAATCAAAACTCGGATTTTGCCAGATTTGAGAATACGCAATATTTCCATATGAGTTATTTAGACCAAAATTAATAAGCTGAGCTTCCATATTGGCTAATATTGATTGCACTAAAGCAAAACCGCTTTTTTGTAATGTTTTCATTAACTGTTGTTGCTCTTGAACACCTAAAATATAATTATATAATTGATTCAATGAACTATAACTTGTAGCATCCATTTTTTTCACAAAATAATGCTTATATTTACTCCAATAATTCTCTTCCATTATAGGAAGGGATTCATAAAAAGCTGTTTCATTTAATTTTCCATCTACTATGTACGTGGATAGCTCTCGTAGTTTCTCCTGAACTTCACCAATTTGTAAAACAATTAAACAAGCTGCATCAATTCTCTTTCTCCGTTCTTGCAATATATAAATCACAAGTGCAAACGAACCCACAAAAACCAAACACACATTTACCCAATTCTTTGCTATAAAATCCATTATATAAACCTCACTTAAAATATACTCGTCTCTGTCAAAAGAATAATTCATATTCCTTTGTAATCTACTATTGTACAGCCTTCCTTAAATTAACCAAAATATATTCTATATTGTATCTAAAAAGATATTTCAACATTTTCTATCATGTAACACCATGCTGTATCTCTACATTGTTTATATTATTATTGTAGCATATACGTTATGTGTAAACAACGATAATTTAGAGGCTCAGAAGTCAATATTGGAAACAGACAATTCTCCTGAGATAAGTTTAGGTAGCAAGCTGTCCCTAATAGTAGTTAAGACTTTGTTTTCTTTAACATTTTCTATTATTAGTGTAAACAAGGGAGTGACCAAATCATTGAACTTATTTATATCTACAGCATTCGGAATGGTAATTGGCATTTTTCTAAGTTCGGTTAAGCTAATATATTTTTGTGTACTGCCCGCTAGATGCTTTTCAATATGTTGAGTCGTATTTTTACTTTTTAAATAACAAAGCAAATAATATTTGTATTGAGGACAATTTGATGTTTTAAACAAACCTACATTTTTTATTGCAAAATTTATTTCCTCTTCAATAATTAACGAAACCAAACCAACAGTCCCTATCATACTAAAAAGGATATCATTTGTATTAACCTTACTGCGTTCATTAACTTTATTATAGTCGGACTCGCTAATTTTATTTGGAGAAATGACATCTACGCCAAAAGGAAGCAAGTACTTTGATGTTACTAACGGATACCCCTCTTCAAGTGGTTTAGGAGAATCATGTGTTCCATCACGAACATCTATTACTTCGGAGATAGCGATAGGTATTTCATCAACAGTTGTTATAAAATTATCATACAATAATTGTACTTGCTGCTCTAAATTATCATTTATTTTACGATTTAATGCAATTTTATCATCCAACAATTTTAGAATACCTGCGATATCTTCCTGTTCCTCCAACGTCGGAACCATCACTGTTATGCCCTGCACCACATCCGTTTGAACCCGCTGTCTTCCAGAAGAACCTACCATTGACTTGATTGCCGGTTCCCTAACTAATGGGCTAGATATCAAATAATATACAAAATCTGCATCTACTCCTTCTCTTGCCCTAAAAACAATATACTCGGTAGAGCCAAAGCCAACTTCTCCATCATCTAAAATATTAACCTTAGCCGTTTTCCCATTTTCCAAACATGGTGTTATTCTTGCCATAATAGTGTCACCATTTCGGAATTTTGTACCACCAGAGAAAGGTTCTAATTCAAATTCTGTGATATCTCTACAAAAAGGCTGTAATTTATCCATTGCAACTTTTTTTGCAATTACCCCTTTCTTAATTGTTTCGCGCGGATTAAATTCAACAATTTCATCTAATCTTTTTGGAAACCACTCTGCCATATATTCGCCACCTTCATCTGCCTATTTCTTATGCACCTTATAAGCATTCCTTCTTGCCCATTATAATTTTATCCTCTTCAAAATCCCATTCTCTGATTTAAATAATCGGAAATCCCTTTCCTCTCCAATGCAAATAATGGAATATGTTGATTGATATAGCTCAAATCATTCCATAAAATCTCTGGTGGTTTTGAAACAGGCTGACTGATTACACTCATGTTATTTCCATAAATATAAGCCAACAAATTAAGCTCTGTTCGGTACTTTCCTGTGAGTATAGATATTCTTTGTTGCGCTTTCTGTATATCAAATGGAACCTCACTTAAAACCCTTTCATTCTCATCAATTTCATCCTCGTATTCCTTAAAATCATGCTTTTCTCTCACATTCTTATAGGTTTTGTATATCTCTCTCAAATCAAAGTTCATACCCAATCGCCCCCAATTTATTTCTTATTTCCGCTTCCAGTTCATGCGACTTGGCAAACAATCCTGACAGTTCAGAAGTCAGCCTCTGCATTTTTTCCTCAAATGGCTCTCCGTCCTCTTCTTCCTGCTCTATCCCCACATATCGCCCCGGAGTTAAAATATAATCCTGTTCTCCGATTTCCGTTAATGATGCTGCCTTACAAAATCCCTGAATATTCGTATATTCTTTTCCCTGTCTCCAATTCTGATATGTATCCGCAATCTTTCTAATATCTTCTTCCGACAGTTCTCTGACTTTCCGGTCTATCATATGTCCTAATTTTCTTGCGTCAATAAAAAGCACTTTATTTTTAGAGTGTTCCGTTTTTCCTTTCCGCATTATCCAAAGTGAAACCGGAATCCCTGTCGAGTAAAATAGCTGACTTGGCATCGCTACAATACATTCCACAACATCGCCCTTCACCATGTTTGCGCGGATATTTCCCTCATTAGACGTATTGGAGCTCAAAGAGCCATTCGCCAAAACGGTACCGCACACGCCGCCTGCCGGATTTAAATGGTGCAGCATATGCTGAAGCCAAGCAAAATTTGCATTCCCAACAGGCGGAATACCGTATTTCCATCTTGAGTCTTCCTGTAATCGTTCCCCGCCCCAATCTGAAATATTAAACGGCGGATTCGCCAATATGTAATTTGCTTTTAACATCTTGTGTTGGTCATCATGAAAAGAATCGGCATTATGTTTTCCAAGATTCGCTTCCAGCTGTCGGATAGCCAGATTCATCTTTGCCAATTTCCATGTGGTAGGGTTACTCTCTTGTCCAAAAATGGAGATATCCCTGACATTGCCCTGATGTTCCTTTACAAATCGTGCTGACTGGCAGAACATACCGCCGCTTCCACAAGCCGGATCAAAAATCTGTCCTTCAAAGGGCTCTATCATAGAAACGAGAGTTCGAACAATGCAAGAAGGTGTATAAAATTCTCCCCCCAATTTCCCTTCTGCACTTGCGAACTTACTTAAAAAATATTCATATACCCTGCCTAAAACATCCCTTTCCTGTGCTGCTGTTGAACCAACTTCTATATTTGTAAAAAGTGTCACGAGTTCTCCAAGCCTTGTTTTATCCAACTCCTGACGGGAATAATTTTTCGTCAAAACCCCCTTTAATGAATCATTCTCTTTTTCTATGACATCCATTGCGTGATCTATCACATTTCCTATATCCGTACTTGTGGCATGATTTTTAATTTCACTCCACCGAGCATCTTTCGGCACATAAAATATATTTTCCGCCAAGTATTCGTCTCTATCTTCTTCATCTCCATAGCCTTCCGCTAACAATTGCTGATATCTTTCTTCAAATGAATCAGATACATATTTCAAAAATATGAGTCCCAATACTACGTGTTTATATTCTGCTGCATCCATATTAGAACGTAATTTATCTGCTGCCTGCCAAAGTTTCTCTTCAAATCCTATATTCGTAGTTCCTGCTGCCATCGCTTTCCTCCAAATCTATTAATGATCTCACCAAATGCCACATGTCCCTGCCTCTACTCTTAAAATATAGCACATGCTATAGTGTTAATCAATTCCTTTTGCTGTATATTAACAAACCCTTGCAAAACCGCTATGCTTCAAGATTTTAAGTCATTCCCTATTCCCTGTTTCACATTTGTTTATTTAGAAACAACTACTTTTCACGTTTCTTTTTATAACAGATTATGATAAAATGTTCCTCACACCACACAATTTCATGAAAGGGACTCAAAAAATATGAAAGTAACAGCCGTCATCGCCGAATATAATCCATTCCACAACGGTCATCTATACCAGCTTCGCACCATCCGCACGGCGGAGTGCGCTGACTGGATTGTCGTCGTCCTCAGCGGGGACTTTGTGCAGCGCGGCATTCCAGCCATTGTCGATAAGTACCAGCGCTGCCGGATGGCGCTTGCAAATGGTGCCGATCTGGTCTTTGAGCTGCCTGTATACTTTGCCCTTGGCAGCGCAGAATACTTTGCACAGGGTGCAGTGTCTCTTATCGACAAGCTGGGCGTGGTCGATACGCTGCATTTTGGCAGTGAATGCGGTGACCTGCCGCTGATTTTGGACTGTGCCCGCATGATCGCGAGCGAGTCTTGTTCGTATCAGTCAATGCTGAACGTTTTTCTGAAACAGGGCTGCTCCTTTCCTGCTGCCAGAGCCCGCGCTGTCGCTGCACTTTTTCCCGAAAAAGAGACCGAAAATCTCTTAAACGCCCCCAATAACATTCTTGGCATCGAGTATGTCAAAGCCCTCCTTCAGCGAAACAGCGCCATCAAGCCGGCGACACTTGCACGAAAAGGCGAAGGCTATGCCTCAGACGTTCTTGATACCGACCACTTTGTCTCGGCAAATGCGCTGCGCAGCGCGTTGCGCGCGGCGCTTCATGACATTACATCATTGGAGGCAGTCAGACCCCATGTGCCCGAATCCGTCTATTCGCTGCTGACACAGCAGGACTTTCTGTATACGGATGATTTTTCAGAGATTCTTTTGTATAAGCTGCTGCGCGATGCCAGCGGCAAAGACGCGTTTGCACTATATTATGATATTGGAAAACAGCTGTCACACACGCTGTACCGTCATCTGCCTGCGTTCTTGTCTTTTGAGGATTTTGCAATGCAGTGCAAGTCAAAAAACCTGACCTACACCCGCATCTGCCGCGGTCTGATGCATATTCTGTTAGATATGACACAGGAGCATGCAGATGCCTTGAAAAATAATGACTACACCCAGTATGCACGGCTGCTCGGCTTTAGCGCACATGGAAAACAGCTTTTAAAATCCATCAAGGCAAACACCGCTGTCCCTGTGATCACCAAGCCTGCGCTGGCTTTAAAACAGCTTGAAGGCACAGCGCAGATTTCTCTACAGGCAGACCTCCACGCCGCCGATATCTATGACAGTGTTTATCAACAAAAAAGGCGGCGTCTGACAGGTCAGACATCCGCCAATCTACGCCGTAATGAACGGACACGCCAAATCATTACGAAATTCTAATTCTTAAAGCTGTGAATCGGTGCTGGAATCCTGCCACCGCGGTTTACAAAGGCATCGCATGAGAACGGGTTGACAGGCATGATCGGCGCATGGCCAAGCAGTCCGCCAAACTCTGCGCTGTCTCCCACTGTCTTGCCAATCACAGGAATGATGCGCACAGCCGTTGTCTTTTGATTGACCATGCCGATCGCAAGTTCATCGGCAATGATGCCTGCGATGGTCGTGGGCTTGGTATCACCCGGAATTGCAATCATATCCAGCCCTACCGAGCAGACGCAGGTCATCGCCTCGAGCTTCTCTATCGTGAGCGCCCCTGCGTTAACTGCGTCAATCATTCCCTGATCTTCACTGACGGGAATAAAAGCACCACTTAATCCTCCCACATAGGAGGATGCCATCACACCGCCCTTTTTCACTTGGTCATTCAGCAATGCCAGCGCCGCTGTCGTTCCCGGTGCACCTGCATACTCCAATCCGATCTCGCACAAAATATCCGCCACGCTGTCTCCGATCGCAGGCGTCGGCGCAAGCGACAAATCCACAATGCCAAAAGGCACACCAAGGCGCTTGGATGCCTCCTGCGCGACGAGCTGTCCGACCCGCGTCACCTTGAACGCGGTCTTTTTGATCGTCTCGCAGAGCACCTCAAAACTTTCTCCGCGCACGCTCTCTAACGCGTTCTTCACCACACCGGGACCGCTGACGCCCACATTGATGATCGCATCCGCCTCTGTGACGCCGTGAAAAGCCCCTGCCATAAACGGATTGTCGTCGGGCGCATTGCAGAACACGACAAGCTTTGAACATCCGATCGAATCCTGATCTTTGGTGCGCTCTGCGGTTTCTTTGATGATATCACCCATCAGCCGCACCGCATCCATATCAATTCCTGTCTTCGTTGATCCGAGATTGACCGAGCTGCACACAAGCTCCGTCTGGGCAAGCGCCTGCGGAATCGAGCGCAGCAGCAGTTCATCTGCCTTTGTCATCCCCTTTGAGACCAGCGCGGAATAGCCGCCGAGGAAATTCACGCCGACATCCTTCCTTGCGCGGTCGAGTGTCTTTGCTATCGTCACAAAATCTTCGGCAGTCTTACATGCCGAACCGCCCACAAGCGCAATCGGCGTGACGGATATCCGCTTATTGACAATCGGAATCCCAAATTCCTTTTCAATCTGCTCACCGACTGCCACCAAGTCCTTTGCCACGGTGGTAATCTTGTTGTAGATCTTGTCATTCAGACGGTCTAAATCCGCGTCAATACAGTCCAGCAGACTAATGCCCAGCGTGATTGTCCTGACATCGAGATTCTCCTTCTCAATCATCTTATTCGTCTCTAACACTTCATTGATATTAATCATCTCTCGAATGTCCTCCTATAACCGGTGCATACTGTTGAAAATCTCTTCCCGCTGGCATCTGATAATGACACCAATCTCCTCGCCAAGCTTGTCGAGATTATCCGAGACTTCGCTGACAGACTTGACGGACTGACTCATATCTGCAATCATCATCATATTAAAATAATCGTCTACTATGGTCTGTGAGATATCAAGAATATTAATCTTGTTCTCGGCTAAATATGTACAAACCTTTGCGATAATACCCACTGTATCCTTCCCTACTACTGTAATAATCGTTTTTTTCATAAAATTTTACTCCTATCTCTTTTTTTATCATACTGAATATCCGCCTAAATTTCAACCAATTGTGACAGTTCACTGCGATTTGCCACATAAATAGGGAAATCATCCGGCTTGTAGGGATTATCCGCCATCGAAATCTCAAGGCGCACCGTCTCATAAGCCAGCTCCGCCAGATTGTTTTCCTTGCTCAGATGCCCCAGAAATACAGTTCTTAGCTTATCGTGCAGCAGCCTGCTCAACAGCCTGCCGGAAAGCTCATTGGACAAATGTCCCCTTTTTCCTAAAATACGCTGTTTCAGCGCATACGGATAGGGCCCTACTTGCAGCATATGGATATCGTGATTTGCCTCGAGCAGCAGCACATCCATGCCTTTGAGACTCTCAACGGTATATTCATCGTACATCCCCAAGTCTGTCGCCACTGCCATCCGCCTGTTTCCATATTGAAAACGGTATGCCACCGGCTGCGCCGCATCATGCGAAATCCTCATGGGATTGACGGTGATATCTTTTAGAATAAATTTTTCATCCGCTTTCACTGCGTGAAAAAGTGAGTCCTCTATCGCACCCAGATTACTCACTTTCTTAATGGCGGCTATGGTTCTCTCTGTCGCATAGATTGGTATGCCGAATTTTCTACAAATCACACCCAGACCACTAATGTGATCTGAGTGCTCATGTGTGATTAGGATTCCATCAAGCTCTTTTCCGGTAAGTCCCAGCTGATGAAGTCCTTCCAGCGTCCGCTTACAGCTGATTCCTACATCTACCAGAAGATGTGTGGCATCCGTACCGATATAGATACAATTTCCACTGCTTCCGCTGGCTATACTGCACATTCTCATATGATTCTTCCTCTTTTATGCATATTTTTATGCTTATTTCCAATAAACCTCAATCTTGTCTCCGTTATAGAGTTCTTGTGTATACTGCGCATCCCTTCCATTCACAAGGGTTGCAATCCCTGAACCGCGCATTCTGCTGGTATCAAAATCAATATAATCAAAGATATCCACAAACATATAGCTCTGTTTGCCCCGCATCACGATTGGTTTTTGGTTGACAATGACAATGATCTTCTTGCCTGTCTCCGGCTCTGTTTTGGGGATATTGGGTTTCCTTGCCTCCGGCGCTGAAGTTCCGTGTCCCATGGTGCTGCTGGCTGCATTTGCATCCTTCACAGGCTCTGCCTGCTGTCCGCTCTGAGTTGATGCGTTTGCGGACGCTGTTTCTGGTATCGTAGATGCCGCAGACGGCGCTGGCTCTGCGGATGTTGATTCTACGGTTTCTGCGGACGGCTCTCTGCCTGCTGACTGTGATGATGGAGCTGTTTCCTGTTCTGGCGTTGGCGCTGCCTCTGGCTCAGACACCTGATCAGCCGCCGATGCTTCGGCAGTCTGCGCTGGCTCAACAGCAGCCGTTTCCGCCGGTGTTGGCTCAGCCGCTTTTTCTGTAGATGGTTCTGACGGATGCGCTGCTGTCTGGGAGTTTGCAGACGTCTCTGGCTCAGCAGACATTTGGTCTGCCGCCTCCGTGGGCTGGTCTGCCTGCGCCGGCTCTGCTGCCTCCTTTTTTGCCGCCTGATTTTTAGCTTCATGCGCCTTTGCCGCAGCCTGTTCCCTCATTTTCTCAGCTTTTGCAACCTGTTCCTTCACAGACTCCTTGAAGGCTTCTCTCTGAGATTCCTTGTAAATTTCTTTCAGCTCATACTCTTTGCGGTTTCTGATCTCAAGCTGGTCAGAAGCGACGATCTCAATCGTGTCATCCACCTTTTCCCCGTTGACAATCAAAACCATATCCTCCGGCGAAATATCCATAAATGCAAACAGTTCCTCGTAGGTGTATGATGTAGAAATCTCGATCTCATCGCCGTTTTGTATCTCGTACTCCTCTGTCACAGGAACGCCATTGACTTTCACCGGCTTTGGAAGCTGCATCTCATCCCCGTTGATGCAGACGGGAATCCTTCCGCTAAATTCCGCAACGTCCGCAATCTTATCATGTGCTGACGCTCCGAGTGTCGCCTCCTCCAGCACGATGATATCATTCGCCCTGATATTATGGCTGAGATTCACCTCCTCGCCATTCACATATACATGCGCGCTCTCTCCGTACTCTCCCTTGGTGATGTGCGGCTGTCCATTTACGCTGTAGCGCAGCTCCTCCCCGCGTCTTGGGAAGAGTCCCTCCCGCGTAAAATCAGCCTGTATCGCCGCGTCGGTAACCGTGAGCTTATTGTTGTCGTACAGCTTTACTTTATTTCCGTTAAAGGTGATATAGATAAAATTATTATACTGGTCATAGTATGTCAGACAGATGCCAATCGGCGTGATGATCGTCGAATCCCGCAGTGCGCCCTCCGGGAAATCAATATCCCGCATGATCTCCTCACCGCGCAGCGCGACACGCTTGGGGTCGAGACCAAGCTCAGCGGCAATCAAGTCATCAAATCCTTTGATCTTACCGCCGCCGCCAACGATAAACACAGCGCTTGGCGGTGTGCCGCCATTTAGTTCTCTGACGGTATCCGCAGCCAGTTTTGCCATTTTCTCGATCTCAGGCTGGCAGATGTCAATCACCTCCTTGGCAGTGATCGTCTGCTCCATGCCCATGATGTCCTCATACACGATCTCTTCCTGCTGTGTCGCCGCTGTCTTGATCATCTCAGCAGTGCCAAAGTCAATCAGGCATGTCTTTGCCAAAATCTCTGTGAGCGAATCCCCCGCATGCGGAATCATGCCAAATGCAATGATATTTCCGTCCGCCGTGATCGAGATATCTGATGTCCCTGCCCCAATATCGACCATCGCAATGTTTAACAGCCGAAACTTCTCTGGAATTGCAACCCGGATGGCCGCAATCGGTTCTAGTGTCAGATTCGCAACCTTTAAACCTGCAAGCTCTACCGCGCTGTACAAACCGTCCACGACATCATCCGGCAGAAATGTTGCGATCATATCCGCTCCGATCGTGCGCGCCTTATGATGTTCGGGCTGCCCCATCCACAGACCATTCAGAAAATAACGCACGACAGAATACCCTACACAGTAAAAATGCATATCCATATCATTTTTTTCCTGAAAATCCGAAAAAGCCTGCTCAATGCCAAATGAAATCAGACTGTTCATGTCATCCTTTGTAATATTGCGCTCCCGGTCAAGGTCCATATCCACATGCACATTCACTGTCTTGAGTACCCGCCCGGCAGCAGCTATACACACTTCGTCGAGCTTGACACCAATCTTCTCCTGCAAGGATTGTCTGATATCCGCAATGGTCGCTGCCACTCTGTTAATGTCATGAATCTGTCCATCGAGCATGGCACGCGTCTGATGCTGGCGGATTTCCTGTGCTGTCACGACAAAACGGTCTCCCTGTCTGTAGCCCACCGTACCCACAACACTCCTCGTGCCGATATCAAGTCCAAATACAAGATCTTCTCCGTTCACTTTCACTTCATTCATACTTCAATCTCCCATTATATCTCTGACCTGTTTGTAGGTTTCCTCCAAATCACCATTGTTCGTTATCACCACCTGACAGTGCGCTCTAAACGCGGCCTCACTCAACTGTCCCCGCATAATATCCGCCGTCTTCTGTTCGCTGTACTGCCGGCTCTGCGCAAGCCGCTGTCTGCGCACCGCAGCATCGGAATGCACATACCACATTTCATCCACTATCTGGTCATACTGCTCCTCAATCAAAAGCGCTGCCTCGATAAAAAAGTAATCTGCGGTTCCCTTTTCCTGCTCACTTGCAATCTCATCCAAAATATAGAGCTTCACTTCAGGGTGAACAATGCTGTTGACGCGTTCTAGCAGCGCCTCGTCATGAAAAATCCTTTTTGCCATCTCAGCTTTATGGATTGTGCCGTCCGCATTCAGCACTTCCTGTCCCAAAAGCGCCACCAGTTTCTGATAACATGCCTGTCCCGGCTCATATAGTTGGTGTGCCGCCTCGTCCGCCCTGATAATCCTGCATCTGTAATGGGCTTCAATATACGAAAGCACCTGTGTTTTCCCCGCACCGACGCCGCCTGTAATCCCTATGATCTTCATTTCTTATTTCGCCTCGTACCAATCTGAGCCTGTGTGCAGGTCAATCTCTAAATTTACCGCCAGCTTACATGCATTCTGCATCTCCTGCGTCAGCACCGACCGCACTTCCTCGATCTCATCCGTCCTCGTCTCGATCAAAAGTTCGTCATGTATCTGCAAAATCAGTTTCGACTTTAATCCCTTCTCCTTGAGCGCATCATACACATGAATCATCGCGTACTTGATGATATCCGCTGCCGTACCCTGTATCGGGGAGTTCATGGCAACGCGCTCACCAAAGGAGCGCTGGTTAAAATTCGCAGACTTCAGCTCTGGAACAGGTCTGCGCCTGCCAAACATGGTTTCACAGTATCCCTTTTCCTTGGCATCCTCCACCATCTGATCTAAAAACTTCTTGATTCCCGGATACGTCTCAAAATACGCATCAATATACTCTTTAGCCTCCTTGGGCGTAATGCTCAAATCCTGACTCAGCCCAAATGAACTGATTCCATATACGATTCCGAAGTTCACTGCCTTTGCGTTGCGCCGCTGCAAGTCCGTAACCTCCTCAAAAGGCGTGTGAAACACCTTCGATGCCGTAATTCTGTGAATGTCCTCATCCATCCTGTACGCTTCAATCAACTGCTCGTCGTCTGACATATGCGCCAGCACGCGAAGTTCAATCTGCGAATAGTCCGCGTCCATGAAAATACAGCCCTCCTGCGGGATAAACACCTTGCGAATCCTCCTGCCAAGCTCCATGCGCATAGGGATGTTCTGCAAATTGGGCTCTGTAGAGCTCAGTCTTCCAGTCGCTGTGATCGTCTGGTTAAAATTTGTGTGAATCTTATTGTCCGCACCGATAAATGCCGCAAGCCCCTCCGCGTAGGTGGATTTGAGCTTTGTAAGCCCTCTGTATTCCAGTATATCCTTGACAATCGGATAGTCTGCGGCCAGCTTCTCAAGCACCTCCGCCGCTGTCGAGTACCCCGTCTTGGTCTTTTTACCGCCGGGCAGTTTCATTTGCTCGAATAAGATTTCTCCTAATTGTTTCGGGGAATTAATATTAAATTTTTCTCCCGCCGCCGAGTGAATTGCCTGTTCAAGCTCGCCAATCCTGCCGTTGAGCGCCTCTCCATACGCCTTCAGCTCCTCCGGCTTGACAAGAATGCCCTCCCGCTCCATGTCAAACAGCACATACGTAAGCGGCATTTCCAACTCTCTAAACAGTTTCTCCATATGATTCTGTTTCAGCGCGGCTTCCAGTATCGGTCTTGCCTTGTATAAACAGTATGCTTCCTTTGCCAGATATGCCAGACATTCTTTCCTCCTGCCGCGGTATGCCGAGGCGAGGTCTGCCTTGCCAAACACCTCCGCCCACTTCTCAAGCTGGATATGGAGATATTCCGCTGCAATGTCGGTGCTATCATAATCATTTTTGAGCGGATTTACCAGATATGCAGCAATCTTGCAGTCAAAAACATTTTTGGTCAGCGCATATGCGGAGAGTGTCCTGTCACGCTCAGCTGAAACCATTTTTTTATAATCATTCTTGACATCAAACACAGAGACGATCATCTGCTCTGCCAGCAGCAGCCGCTCAAGCTGTTCCTGCAAGAATGCTGCCGGGATTGCCTCTTTGCTCTCAATCAAGTACACATTCTGCTCATTCTCAGAACCGCCGCACAACAGACAGGCAAATACCTCCTCCGACGCATCTATTTGCAAATGCATCTGCCCGTCGGCAAACGTCCCCAGCTCGCCAGCGTCCTTCGCCTTGGCATAGACAATCCGGACTGCGGCATTTCCAGCCTTTATCGCTGTCTCAAAAGCACGACTGGCATCTTCTGTTGTCCTGATCTCGATCACCTTGAGGTCTCTGTCAAGATTGACTGCCGGCGTCCGGTTCTCCTGTCCCTCCTGCTCAAACTTGCCGCTCAGCCCAAGCTGGTGCAATCGGGCGTCCGCATCCAGCGTAAAAAGGCTGTCTGCATCGAAGCGTGCTTTTTCGTCTGAAAAATCAACTGCTGCGTCTGTATGAATTGTATAAAAATCCCGATATCTGTCAATATTTTCTTTATTTTCCTCGAGTTTCTCCCGAATGCTCTTCTGCGGCAGCTCGTCTGTATGCGCATACAAATTCTCAACCGACTCGTAGGTATCCAGCAGATTTGCCGCTGTCTTTTCGCCGATGCCAAGCGCCTTTGACAATATCAAGGCTTCACAAAAATGTGCTGGTACTGCCTCATAGTCCACAAACTCCATTTTTCCTTCGCCAGTTACAAGCAGGCTGACCTTGACATGTTCCGATGCGAACTGCAAAAAATCCCGATTACCTGACACGACTGTCATTTTTTTGTCCGAACGCGCTGTGATGGTACCGATTATATCAATAACCTTGCAGCCCGCCTTTTCCACTATATATATATTCATCGCCGAAAGAAGTTCTTTCAGAACAGGAAGCTGCTCGCAAAGTGCCGCTGGCATTTTCTGTAAAGCCTTCTGGCTGTCAGCGTTGTCCGCTTCAAATACCACACTCAGATATTCTGGTTTTTCTGATGCATTTTTTTCTGTTGTAATCCGAAACAGAAGGTTCAAAAACCCATAGACCGCATTGGTGTGGAATCCCGCCGTATCCGTCATCATTGGCACATTATAAAAAGCTTTCTGTAAAATACTGTCACCATCTATCAATACAATTCTACTCATTCAGCTCTAAACTCCTCCCAGCAAAAACATACATACTATCATAGAGCCAACTAAAAAAAGACCGGCTTTGAGCTGTTTATATAACTTTTTGCGCGTAATAGTACGATTCAGCCTGTCCTCCAGTTCACTCTGCACATCAATATCCTCAGCATTCTCCAATCTGCTGATGCCTTCCAGCAGAAGGTATTCTACTGTAAGCTCTTCCATACATTCACTACAGGAAGATATATGTTCTACAAACTGATATGCCGTATCCAAATCCAACTCATCTTTTAAAAATAAATGAATACAGCGCTGTGCTTCTTTACAATCCATTGCTGTCCTTTCATCTTCGTATCCTTAGCGTGCCCTTACAGCACGCCGGTTCATCGTTTGAGAGCAGTTCCCTTCAAACATGTTTCCATAATTCGTTTACTTGAACATATTACCTTCCTAATAATACACTATATCCCGGTAATTTTAAAGAGCGAATTTCTAAAATTTCACTTTTAAACAGTTTCCTCGCGCTATTTTTGTAAAATTTGACAAGATTTTATATATGCCTCATACAGTTCCGGCCTGCGCTCCTTTGTCCTCTCCAAAGACTGCTCCATGCGCCACTTTTCAATATTGGCATGGTGCCCGCTCAAAAGTACCTCCGGCACCCTTCTCTCATGCCAGATTTCCGGTCTTGAGTACTGCGGATACTCCAAAAGCCCATTGGCATGGGATTCCGTCTGCGCTGACTCTCCATTATTGAGCACCCCCGGCACAAGCCTTGACACGGCATCGATCAGTACCATCGCGGGAAGCTCGCCGCCTGTAAGCACATAATCACCGATGGAAATATAATCCGTAACAATCTCCTCCAGCACCCGCTCGTCAATTCCTTCGTAATGTCCGCACAAGAAAATCAAATCCTCCTCCTGTGACAACTCTGCTGCCTTTTTTTGATGGAAAACCTCTCCCTGCGGCGTCACATAGATGACGCGCGTTCTGTGTTTTGCACCCTTGCGCTGTGCAATCCTCTCCTCCAATGCCTGCCAGCAGTCATACACCGGCTGCGCCTGCATCAGCATACCTGCCCCGCCGCCATACGTGTAGTCGTCCACCTTCTTATGCTTATCAAGTGTGTAGTCGCGTATATTTACCGCCTCTATGGAGATACAGCCCTTTTCCTCTGCCCGTCCTATAATGCTGGTCCGAAGCCCGTCAAGCACCATCTCAGGAAACAGTGTCATAACATGAAAATGCATAAATCCTCTCCCTAATCCAACAGTCCATCCATAATGTGTACCTTCATCTTCCGATTCTCCAAATCCACGTCAAGGATACACTGCTTGATTGCCGGGAACAATACCTGTCTGCCGTCCTCAAACTTGACCTCGTACACATCATTGGCGCCAGTCTCGATCACATTCGTCAGCACACCGAGATACTGGTCTTGCTCATCATATACTGCCAAACCAATCAAATCCGCTATAAAATACTCGTCGCGCCCAAGTCTTACTGCGTTTTCCCTTGTCACAAGCAGCGGTTTTCCCTTGTATTTTTCTATGTCGTTGATACTGTCAAAGCCCTTGAATTTCAGGATTGCATACTGTTTAAAGAACTTAACACCTTCTATTTCAAGCAGTTTCTTTTCCTTTCCTGTATCTAAGATAACCTCCTTGAGCTTCTTGAATCGCCTCACATCATTTGTGGTGGGAAACACCTTTACTTCTCCGTGAATGCCGTGCGGCTGCGTGATCGCCCCTACCTGCAATAAATCGTCCATGAATTCTCCTTTCTGCGAAAGAAAAGGGTGTTCATAAGAACACCCTTTTATGACCTTACACAATCTCAACATCCACCTTTAGATTATCCTTGGAAGATGCTGCCTTGACAACAGAACGGATTGCCTTCGCAATTCTGCCCTGCTTGCCAATCACTTTCCCCATATCGGTCGGTGCTACATGAAGTTCTACAGTGATATTTTTACCCTCTGCCTTCTCTGTAACGACTACCTCATCAGGATTGTCCACTAAAGCCTTCGCGATAACTTCGACTAACTCCTTCATCATTCACACCTCCATGAGTGTCCGATTCATCCTACTTTTCAATTCCTGCTGCCTTGAAAATTTTAGAAACGACCTCTGTCGGCTGTGCGCCATTTGACAACCACTTCTTTGCGAGTTCTTCATTTACCTTAAACTCACTGGGATCTGTGTTCGGATTGTATGTGCCGATCTCCTCGATGCACTTTCCGTCTCTGGGTGATCTCGAATCTGCTACGATGATTCTATAGATAGGAGCTTTCTTCTGACCCATTCTTCTTAATCTGATTTTTACTGCCATTTTTCTTCACCTCATAAATCTTTCTTTTTTTATATTTTATTATAATAATGTATTAAAAAGGAAGTTTAAATCTCCCCTTTTTACCTCCGCCAAAACCTCCCATCATTCCCGGGAGCTGCTTCATCATCTTCTGAGACTGCTCAAACTGCTTGATGAAGCGGTTTACTACTGCGATATCCACGCCTGCACCCTTTGCAATCCGGTGTTTCCGGCTTGGGTTAAGGAGTCTTGGGTCCTTGCGCTCTGCGGGTGTCATGGACAGCACGATCGCCTCCATGCGCGCAAGCTGCTTGTCGTCCACAGCCGCCTCGATATCACTTGCCTTGATTCCCATGCCGGGCATCATGCCAAGAATGCTTGACAAGCCGCCCAGTTTTTTCATCTGACTCATACTCTCAAGATAATCTTCAAAGTCAAATTTGCCTTTTTTCAGACGCGAAGCCATCTCTTTTTCCTTCTCCGCATCCATGTCAAGATTTGCCTCGGCAACCTTGTCAATCAGCGTGAGGACATCCCCCATTCCCAGAATACGGTTTGCCATTCTGTCCGGGTAAAACTGCTCGATGTCTGACAGCTTCTCGCCAGTGCTTACAAATAAGATCGGCTTTCCTGTGACCGCCTTTACCGAAAGCGCCGCACCGCCTCTGGTATCGCCATCCATCTTCGAGAGGATGACACCATTCACGCCTACCTTATCATCAAATTCTTTTGCCACATTGACGGCATCCTGTCCGGTCATGGCATCTACCACCAAAAGGGATTGGTGCACCTCGACATTTGCCTTGATCTCTTGCAGTTCCGCCATCATTTCTTCATCTATATGCAGACGACCGGCAGTATCTATAATCACAACGTTGTTATTATTTTTCGCCGCATGTTCCAGCGACGCCTTCACGATATCGACAGGCTTATGATTCGTTCCCATCGAAAAAAAGTCTGCCTGCTGTTTGTCCGCATTCACCCTCAGCTGCTCAATCGCGGCTGGTCTGTAAATATCACACGCCACAAGCAGCGGCTTCTTGCCCTTTAACTTGAGCTTCCCGGCAATCTTCGCAGCAGCAGTCGTCTTGCCTGCACCCTGCAAACCACACATCATGATCACCGTCGTCGCCTTGCCGGGCTGTAATTCCAGCTCTGTTGTATCAGAACCCATCAAGGCTACCATTTCCTCATTGACGATCTTGATCACCATCTGTCCGGGATTCAAGCCATTCATGACATCTGAACCAATCGCGCGCTCCTCCACAGACTTCACAAACTGCTTTACGACCTTAAAGTTGACATCCGCCTCAAGAAGCGCCATCTTGACTTCCTTGAGCGCCGACTTGACATCCGCTTCTGTCAGGCGCCCCTTGCTTCTTAAATTTTTAAATACATTCTGAAGTTTATCCGTTAAGCTCTCAAATGCCATCCGATCAAAGCTCCTCCATTATTTCATTTGACAATCGTTTTATCTGCTCATCCTCTGTAAGCTGGTTAATCTGCTGGATATTTTGCTTGATCTTAGAGAACTTTTCCACCAGATGAAGTTTTGTCTCATATTCCACTAATATCTTGTCGCACCGCCTGATCTGGTCATGTACACCCTGTCGGCTGATTCCCTGCTCGTCTGCAATCTCACTCAGGGACAAATCATGAAAAAACGCATCCTCATACAGCTTCTTCTGATGCGGTGTCAGCAGATCTCCATAAAAGTCATAAAGCATCCCCTTATATTCCCGTTTTTTCAGTCCATTTACTGCATTTTCTGCTGCCAGATTCCCTGTTTCCATGCTGGTTCCTCCAATATGATTGTTATGCGACTTTATTAGATTACTACAAAAGGTGGTGGGTGTCAAGCATTTTTTCTTTACGGATTATGTCTGATGAATAAACGATGAACTGTCAAATCTGCCAATCTCCATGGATACCCTGAAATAATCCTCCTCATTGTCAATCTCATCTATGTAGTGTGGCTTATATGACATCCCAAAGATGTTCATGTTAGATGCGACCTCATTTAGCGCCTCCTCTGCATATACCTGATTTTTTCCTGCTTCCACATACAAGACAACCCTGTCCCGCCAGATCTGGACGGCATCAGCTCCAAGCTTATACAATGGCTGAAACGCGTAACAGTCCGTACCAAATATCTGCACGGACACTTTTTTCAATATTCCATCACAAAACTGTGCCTTGAAATCTTTTCGCGGCAGAATTTTATCCTCGTGAAAGAGGCAGAGCGACCTCGTCTGATCAGACAGCATCTCCCGCACCAGATTTTCGTTAAACACAAGATCCCCGTGCAAAAGCAGCAGCTCTGTATCCAGATAAGCCCTCGCCAGATACATTGAGACGATATAATTGGTCGTCCGATACTGCGGATTGGGCACAAAAATAAAGCGCAGACCGGGGTTGCGCCGCTGGCACGCTGCCGCCTGCGACTCGATCTGCTCCGCAAACGGCCCTGTCGTGACAACAAACTCATCGACACCGCACGCGCCTAAAATCCTGATCTGGCGGGCAAAAATAGTCTCCCCGTTATAAAGCTTTGTCATGCACTTGGGTTGCAGACGGGTGCCCTGCCCCATGCGGCTTCCCATTCCCGAATTAAATATGACAGCCCGCATCACGGCCTCCTTTCCTGATTCTGCTCAGCAACCTCTTGTTGAGGCGCAAAAACAGCCTGATATTCTCCCTCAGTGAAACTCTGTCCATATACCCCGGCGGCATCTGTGCACCCCTGTCAGAAGTACACCAGTAACTCCTGTCAGAGAAATACCGCTCCGTATACAGATACGGTGTCAGCAATGCATCAAGCGCCCGAATATCATATCGGTAATACGGTCTTGCGAGCCGGACTGCCCCGCTCAGCTCCACGACTTTCCCCACAAAGGACATGCAGTTGTGCGCGCCATCGATCACAAATCCGTGCAGCACAGGCATCGTAACCATGGAGTACAGATTAAACAGATATTTGTCCTGCTGCCGTTCCACATGCCTTAGAAAATGGTAAACCTCTCTCTTTGCGCGCAGGTCTATTGGCAGCCTGAAAACCTTAAGCTTCACCCTGTCATGCGTGCCAAAGCAGTAACAGCCGCGCGTCTCATGCATAAAACCCGCATCGAACGGCGCATAGTGCCGCCTCCGCGAAAACGTGATAAAATCCTCAAAACGGTCATCCTTACAGACTGCGATGTGCGAGTACTCATATCCCCCAGACAAAACACGCGACACCTTTCCCAGCCCCGTGTGAGCCTTTACCAGCACGATGTAAATAGAATCATTTTTTATCGCGTTCCCTGCCATATTCACTCAGCCTCCAAAAGCAATCACTTTCTATACAAAATCATTTCTCATCGTATTTCCTGTCACAGTTCCTTAGCCTTCGAAATAATTGTACCTGTAACCTTATCATTTCATAATACATCAGCGCCCCGCCCGCCAGGACAACGAAGTCTGCCAGATTGTATGTAAATCCGTAAAACTCGATACCCGCCCCGCGGCGACAGACGATTCCCATGATGCAGATCAAGGCAAAAAACAGGTGTGTTTCAATTGGCCCAAGCCTCGGAAACAAAAATTCGTCCAGATGCAGGATATAATTCATGGCTGTAAACATCAACAGCGCATACACCGGCACCATCAAAATCGCGACATGGAAATGAATCACCCCCGTAAATGCGAGCGCGATGATCAGATACGTGATGTGCAGGATATCTGTCAGCAGGTCAAAGTACCCACCCGCCTTAGAACTCATATTCCTCGTCCTCGCCACATACCCGTCCAGGTCGTCACAGACCAGATGACACGCAAGTCCGCAGATCGTTCCGATGAGAAACCACCTGTTCAGCCCGGACAGCGCGGCACAGACAATGCCCGCAAGCCCGCCTAATGCCCCGACAAGCGTGATCTGGTTTGGCGTCACACGCGCCGGAATCCGCTCCCCGATCGTCCTGTAGAGAAATTTCTGTACACGCGTTTCCAGTCTGCTCGGTATAATCTTCTTCATTGCTTTCCCTTCTTTCGATATCATATGTTATTCATCGTCATTGCGGCGTTTCCTGCGAAGCATGTTTACCACAAACGACCTGATATAATCCCCGTAATCAATAAAATCGTACACCCCCTCCCGCTTCGCTTTGAGAAAGAGACGTATGAGCAATATATAATAATGAAAGTAAAAGCTTCTCACACTCATATGCTCCGGCCGGGCTACAAGGTGGAGATAGTCAAAATGGGAGGGATTGTCCGTGATCATCCTGTCGCTGTATCGCTCGTAGGTCGGTGTGCACAGTTCCGGCGTAAAGATGGACAGCGCCACATGCCGCACCTGATGCTCCACAATCCACTGGTAAAGCGCCCTGAAATCCTTGGCGCGAAATCCCAAATCGATGATAAACATTCCCATAATGTGGATTCCCAGCTCATTACAGGTCAAAATACTCTGTATATTGTCGTCTATATCCGAGTGCTTCTCATAACGCTCCAGGTAGCAATCCTCAATCGCCTCAAGTCCCACAAGAGCATAGTATAACCCGATATCCCTGAGCTTTTTCATCATGTCGGGATTGCGGGCAATATAATCCGCCCTTCCATAACAGATGTATTTTTTATGAATCCCGCGCCTTCTGACCTCTTTCACAAACCGGTTCAGCCTGTCCGTGTCATACAGGAAATCATCGTCCGCAATATAGATATTCTCTGCTTTGATCTGCGCGATTTCGTCCACCACATCGTCGATATCGCGGCTGCTTAACTGTCCCATATTCATCCTGTTCCTGTGGCAGAATGAACATCTGTATGGACAGCCATAGGCAGTCCGCACCCAAGCGGCATGACCAAGCTCAAGATACTGATATCGGTGTAGGAAAGAGTCAAAATAGCTTCTGTCCGGACTTGGCAGGCGTCTGATGTCAAACGGTTCCCCTGCCTGATAATGCCATGTTCCCTCCAACTGATAGCATACCCCCGCCATCTGCGCCAGTGCCTCCTTCTTGTGATACACCACATAGTTCACGATATCCAGAAGTCTGTAGATGTCAAATGTAGTCAGTATAAAATCCACGTAAGGTCGGTACATGCGCTCATAACAAAGCTGCGCGTGCAGCCCTCCGAGTATTGTCACCGCACCGCACTCCTTCGCGTACTGACAGTACTCCAGCATAAAATTTTCCTGCCGCGCCCTGCCGCATATATACACGACATCGGCCTCTGTCTCCTGAATCGCAGGCATTGCGCCAAACGTCTCTACCTGACCATCATATAACACAACTTCATGCCCCTCTTTTTTCAGCAGGGCGGATATGTACTCAAGCTCCAGACATTCATTCTCGATAACACCAACAAAATTGTACCGCGTCCTCGATATTTCCGGGTGGATTAGCAAAAACGTAAGCTTACGCCGTTTCATCAGACCTGTCCTCCTTTGTCAGCTCATTGTACGCGACCTTGCCCACTAGTGTTCTGGGCAGTTCCTCTAATACCTCATATGCATACGGCCACGAGTATTTTGCGAGATTTTTCTCACAGTGCTCCCGGATCTCCTGTAGCAGCTCCGCCCGCTTTTCTGCATCCTGTACATTGTCCTTTGGCACGATAAACGCCTTTGCCACCTGTACCTTATAAGGGTGGCTGATGCCGACGACGCAGGATGTCAGCACCTTCTCATGCGAATCGATCACACTCTCGATATACTGCGGATACAGACAGTAGCCCGAACTGACGATCAGCCTCTTGAGCCTCTGCCTGAAATAGACAAAACCGTCGGAATCCATACTTCCCAAGTCGCCTGTGTGAAGCCACAGCCTGCCGTCCTCATGTCTCTGGAGCACCTTGTCCGTCTCCTCCTGGTCATTCAGGTATCCTTTCATGACAGTCAGACCACTCAGGACGATCTCGCCCTCCTCGCCATAGGGCACTTCCTCGTGTGTCTGCGGCTTTACAATCTTGTAATATGTATCGGGATAGGGAATGCCGATGCTCCCCTCCCTGTATCCGTGCAGCGGCGTGAGACAGCTCCCCGTCACACACTCTGTCAGCCCGTAACCCTCCCTGATCTGCGCGTTTGAACCATGCTGCCGCAGAAACTCGTCCACCTTCTGTTTTAGTGCGACAGACAGCGAATCCCCGCCTGATATGACGCACTTTAGAAAGGAAAGGTCGTATCCTTCAAGCGAACCGCTCCTCAATAGCGCCTCATACAGAGTTGGCACGCCCGCTATGATATTGGGCTTATACTTTCTGAGCAGCCTGGCACAATGCCCCGCGTCAAATCCGGGCAACAAAATATCCATGCAACCCGCGCACAGCGCCGTGTGAATGCAGATTCCAAGTCCAAACCCGTGAAATATGGGCATGATGGCAAGAAGCCTGTCTTGCGGCTGCAGACAGGCGCACATTGCCTCTCCCTGCACTGCCAGCGCATTAAAATTCAGGTTGGTAAGCTCGATACCCTTGGGAGAGCCTGTCGTGCCACCGCTGTAAAGAATTGCCGCCACATCGTCTCCCTTGCTTCGGCGCCCTGTGTCACTGAGGTTCCCCGCGCCCTTTCGTCCCATCGCCATAAATTGCTTCCAGGGCAGACAGCCTGACACAGATTTCGCAAGCCTGCCTTTTGTCAGATATTTCATCCAAAATAGGCAGCCTGGCACGGATTTCGCACGTCTGCCTTTTGTCAGATAATAGCCGAATTTCATATGAAATGGCATGGAATCCGCCACCGATACCAGAATACACTGCCTGAGTCCCGTCTCTTTCATAACCTCGCGAAGCTTTGGAAGGCACAGATCGACCGCCACAATATATTCACTCCCCGAGACCGTCACATAATGGCAGATCTCCACTGCCGCCGACAGCGGATGGATCATGTTCGCCACAACCCCGATCTTATTCAACGCGTAGAAGCTTATGACAGCCTCCGGCGTGTTCGGCATACAGATGCTCACTCTGTCGCCGCACCGCACGCCAAGCCGCAAAAAGGCGTCCGCGCAGGTTTGGATGTCCCTGTGCAGCTGCGCGTAAGTCGCCTTTCTCCCAAAATAGTCATAACAGTAGTTATTCATAAACGGCAACGTTCTGCGCTCCATAAACTCATACAATGACATCTCCCGCGGATATTCAAGATGCGTGCTGACGCCCTCATAAAAAGCATACCACGGTGTCTTAATCTGATTTGTCTGCATATTTATTCCCCTATGTATTCCTCTCCTGTGTCAACATCTGCTTTGTCCGCTGGTTGACTCCCCTGTGTATTCATCTCTTGCAGCAGCAGCTCTTTAATCGTATTGAAAAGCAACGTATTTGCCTCCTCCACTGTGAGATTTGCCACGTCAAGAGGCTCCCCATATTTTATCTGAAGATTCCTGCTGCGAAACCGGTACTCCCCCGTGATTGCATACGGAATGATGCTGCTCTGCGCCCTCTTTGCCATCACGACCGCCCCATATTTGAAGGGCAGCAGAATTTGATCTGTATAATTGCGCTTTGCCTCCGGCGACACATTGATAATGCAGTCGTTTTTAAGATACTCCACCGACTGGTCGAGCGCCGCCGGGTTGTGCGCCGCGTGAAGATCGACCGGAATCGTTCCCACACCGCGAAACAGCCAGCCGAAAGCCCCATCGTGAAGCTCCTTCTTGGCGAGCGTATGCACCGTCCTGTTCGTACAGCAGTCCACTAAAATCGGGTCTAGCGCATGCTTGTGATTGCCCGCCAGCACTGCCCTTCCCTCCTTTGGTATGAACGCTTTGTTCACGATCTTAGGGTGGTATACGATCATGAACAGGGCATAAAAGATCGCCCGAATTATTTTGTATAACAATGGGTTTTTCTGACGGTTGGTCATTTTTGTGTGTCCTTTCCTGATTGTACATTATTTGTACATTATTTTCGCCATAAAATGTCTTAAACTGTTTCAGCACAGATATAAGACAGTATACACGATTTTTCCATTGCGCACAATTCATAAATTGCACTATCGTTACGCTATCAAGGCTTTACACCTTTTATATGATCTGTTATGATGAAATTATACTGGCAGTTGAAAAGACTGACCGCCAATATAACGGGCAGCAAAGGAGAGGATGCTATGGGGCGTTTTCTGAACATAGGAAATAAAAATTTTGCGGAGTTTTCTAAGACGCAATATTTTGTCGATAAATCCAGGCTGATCAATAAACTGATCAAAAAGGATATCACAGAAAAATTCGTCTGTAACAGCAGAGCACGACGGTTTGGGAAGTCAGTCACGGCGGATATGCTTGTGGCATATTTCAGCAAGGGCGCCGATTCGAAAAGTCTGTTTGAACCGCTAAAATGCGTGAAAGACACGCTGTTTCTTGAGAATATGAACGCGTATGATACAATCTTTGTAGACATTCAGGCCTGTTTTAAAGAAGCAGAGGAGATCATGGCAGCACCAAATCAATATATTCGCAGCGGTTTGATCAACGAACTGAAAGCGGCGTATCCGAAATTCGTTTCAAAGAAGATGGCGCTGGCAGCAGCGCTGGAATCCATCTATAACCAGACAGGCGAAAGGTTTGTTATCATCTTTGACGAATGGGACTATCCCATTAGAGAACTTGATGAGAGCAGTCCTGACAGACTGGCATACACAGAAATGCTGCGTGGATTGTTCAAGAACAATGCCGCAAAGTCATATGTGCGATTAGCATATCTTACCGGTATCATGCCCATCGTGCGCATAAAGGGACAGTCCGCCGTCAATAATTTCATGGAGTACACGATGACCAATCCGATGGATTTAGCACAGGATATCGGATTCACGGAGGAGGAAGTCTTTTTGCTCTGTAAGAGATTTAATGTAGACTTCGAACAGATGAAGGAATGGTACAACGGATATGATTTAAACGGGACTGCGATGTACAATCCACTCTCTGTCGTGCGGGCCATCTCGGCGAAACGGTTTGGGCAGTATTGGACAGTCACAGGCACGTATGGGGATATTGACGATCTGATCAACAAAAATTTTGACGGACTGCGTACGGACATCATCAGGATGCTCTCGGGAAACCGGATACCAGTCAATGTATCAAACGGCAAAAATGACCTGCAGTTTTTTAAAAGCAAAAGTGAAGTCATTACTGCCTTGATTCATCTGGGGTATTTTGCGTATGACGCAGACGCGCGGGAGGCGTATGTTCCCAATAAAGAGATTCAGGAAGTTTTTTATCAGTATATGGAGAACAATGAGAGTGACAATCTTTCGCGGTTTATAAGAGTCTCCGAGAAGATTCTGAATGCCGTGATGGAGAGGAATGCAGAGGAGACCGCAAGGCAGATTCAAAACGTGCACAATGATTTTATCTCAGGCATTGAGTACAATGATGAGAATTCCCTTGTCTGCACGATTACGATCGCGTTGATCTCCGCATTTCGGTACTATCACAAGCCGATTCGTGAGTTCCCCTGCGGAAGAGGATTTGCCGATATTGTTTATCTGCCATTACAAACTCAACCCAACCGCCCTGTGCTTGTGGTGGAACTAAAGTGGAACAAGAGCGCACAGACAGCGATCGCGCAGATCAAGAAAAAGCAGTATCCCGAATCGCTGCGGGAGTATTCGGGGGATATACTGCTGGTGGGAATTGACTATGACAAAAAGACCAAAGAGCACTATTGTGTGATTGAAAGCCTTGGATTATGATAAAGGTGATGAATTGTAAGAAAATAAGTGATGCAGCTTGCGCAGTATATTTCTTCATGATGAGATTACCAAAGCCAAGTCAAAATGCATCAGTTATTTTTCTACAGTTCCTTAGCATTTATTTCCAGTAAATCTTCATGAGTTCTTCCGTTTCCTGTTCGCTTTTCTTATATTTAACCATAAAGGACTTTTTTACTTCCTCTCTGGATATGCCTAACTCCTTTGCAAATGTAATTGCTCCTTCGAGTTCTCCCACATTCCTGCCCTCGATTATGCCTTCATTCCTGCCCTCAATTCTGCTCTCTTCCTTCATTTCCTGTATCGCAAGACACATATCCACCGACTCCTTTCCTTCTTCTATCTTCATATTCGATTTTGTCACCGCATTGATGATCTCAACGGCACTTCGTTCTACATTTTTAAATCGCTGCTCTGTGTTGAGGATTTCTTCCAGTTTCTTTTTGTCATTTGAATACTTGATGTAGCGCATAATCTCTCTCAAACTTGTCTGAAATTCATCAATTTCTATATCTGACAGTCCTCTTGGCGTGATCAGATTTATGCGGTAATCTGCAACATATTGAAGAACTGTCTCATCGCAATCGGCATACATCTCTCTCAGGCTCAATGGTCCATCCCACTCTTCTGCGCAATCTGCATCACCTATTTTTCTACAATTCCTTATTTTCCAAAAGTAGTAAATTAGTGATATCCTATATGCACTATAATTTCTAACTTTTAATATTATAAAACATCATATATCTCTCCTCTAGTCCACTTTTTACGTCTTCCAAAGACAATTGTAAGATGTCATCATAAAACTGTTCTAAAAAAATTTTTCCCTGTTCAGATACCATCCTTTCGTTAAGAGATACACTACTGTCTATCCCTATATCAAGCATTTCTATTCCATCACTCGTTAGCATTCCCTTTTTATTCAAAAATTCAAAAACAATTTTAATTCTATTTACGCATAATTCCACACTTTCTCCTGCATCTATATGCCATTGCGCCTTATCATATATTTTTAACAATTTAATCCCTTCTTTCTATTCTTGTTTTTACCTCTTTGGGAATCTCAACAAGGTTTCCATTACTATCTTTAATATAATTTCCCCCTGAATCCCTAATTCTCGTCTCTTTCTCTGATTGTGCTGTTTTATCAGCAGTTTTTGAAGTGACTTCAACAGAATCCACAGATTTCCCATCTTTTACAACGACAAAATCAATTCGCCGTGCTTCACCTGTCTTATCATCTTTGACAATATTTCCATCTTTATCTCTCAAAGTTGCTTCTGGCACAATATCATATCCCTGCTCTGAAGGATATTCCTTTTCAAGTTCTTTTGCCACATCCTTTTCCCTCTCCAAACCCTCCTTTTTATTCTGAATAAGATTGTTAATATCCGACATATTCTCCTTAGTATTCAACTCCCCTCGCCCTGCTGGAATTTTCAAATCCACATCTTTATGAGTTTCCATTTTATCAAAAAATCCTGGCATCCTTAACCTAATATCCCTCGATGATTCATTTAACTCTCCTGAAAATAATTCAAACCCCTTAAACATTTATCTCACATCCTTTCTTTCTGTATAATACAACCATTTACTGGCATACTCCTGAACTGCAGGTACCTTACGTGACAATTCCAGAAGCAGACACTGGATCATCCAAATACGATACTGTTGTTCCATCTGGTTTAGATTGGTATCTAATTTATTCAAAATCTGTCGATTCCATTCTTCAATTGATGTTGCAGTACAATTGTCAAAAATTTTCCCTGCATCGTATAACATAGCAACTATTGACGAAGCTTCATCTATCGTCTTTGGAGGCTCTGAATCCAGATATTTCGTTAACAGCCTTCTTTGCTCAATATTAAAATGACAATAGTCAAGATTTTTTATCAGTTTATCCCGTTCTTTTTGTGAAACCCGATAATCTGTTTTTTCAATTTTAGACAGCAGATATTTTAACAGTTCTATTTTTGCCTCAGATTCCGACTTCAACTTCTGGTCAGGAACATATTGAAATCGTTCTCTATCGAGAGGATAATTCCCATACACATCCGCACAACCTTTATGATATTGTTCAAATTTACACAATACCGCTTCCTGCCAGTCATTCTGATATACGGCTGCAACCCCTTTCTCCAGTTTCGCCAGCTCCTGAATCTGATTATCACGCAAACCAATGGAACGTCCGGTGATCAGCCTGTCCTCTTCTTCCGGCAAACACATAATAATTTTTGTATTCGTATTGCGGATAACAGATGCATCCAGTAATCCGGGTGCCTGATCGACAATAATAAAACCCTCTCCATAGGTACGCATTTCCGCAATGGCATTGGAAAGCGTTTCTACTGCTTTGCCTTGTACATTGCTGATTTCCGCTCCCTGCTCCTGCGACGTTTTTTTCAGAATATTATGCGCTTCTTCCAGTATCGTCAGATGACGCAATGGAAGGTTTACGCCTTTGTTCTCGCTCATTCTGTATTCCTGAAGTTTCATTACCAACATACTCATAATCAGGGATTTTGTTTCAGGTGAACCAATCCGGCTTAAATCTATAATCACATTTTTACAAAAAAGCTGTTCTGCAGTGCAGGTATCCACCGATGTGAAAATCATTCCGTTTAACCCTGTTGTCAGTGATTCTACACGAGTACACAATGCCCCCGTATAATCACCTTTATTATCTTCGGAAAATGCTGATGATTCCAAAATCTCATTAATCTGCAGCAGTACATCGCTAAACGAAGGATATTCCTTTTCATCACAAATGGAATTTACCAAATCCCACCCACAGCTCTCATAAGCTTTAATAATCGCATTTTTTAAAATCGCAGGCATAGCCGCATACATCGGCCAGCAGGCATTAAACATTTCCGTGAGACGGTCTATATGCTCCAAAACATGGATTTCTTCCGGGAACTCAAACGGATTAATCCGCAGCAGTTCTGTTTTTTTCGGATTTGTTCCATACACATCCACGGAAATTTCAGGATGATTATAAAAAGCATCTTTATATTCCCCCTTCGCCGGCTCAACCACCAAAAACGAAAACCCTGTTTTTTTCCTGGTGCAGACTTTTTCAATCAATTTACAGATCGTATTAGACTTCCCTTTCCCGGTGCTACCAGCAATAAATGTATGGGAACATAGCGAATCAATGTCAATAGATACACCCTTATTTTCCACATTGTGCATATGATATATCTTACCTATTTCAATGGATTTACTGCTATCCATCCATTCATGACGATATATATCCCTGCCAAAAGGAACACTCTCCGCAACCGGCAGCCCACTCACGGATCTTCTTGGAAAGTTTAAAGCTCTTGCCAGATCTTTCCCGGAAAGGGTCGTTGTAAGGTATGTTATACCAGGATACGTCATTTCATTCCATCCGGCATTTCCTTTATAAGAATAAGCAAATTTCGGATGTTTTAATTTGGACAATTCATGCAAGATAACCGCAGTATCATTTGCTCCCCAACCGCCTTTCCACAAATTGACAGACGCCCTGGAAACAAACGAATTGTCTCCCTGTGTCAAGGACAAATACATATTTGCTACTTCCTCCACAATCGTTTCTTCCTTAGAAATTGCATAAGCAGCAAAGTTCCACATTCCCAAAGCCGTGCTCTCTTCAATTCTTGCAATCTGCTTTTCAATGGTATCAAGTAAATGTTTCACAGCATAATTCGTATAAGTTTTGGTAATCCCCATATTCATTCCCACTTGCTGTGCAGAGTTTACCATTTTTGCAATATTCTGCCCAAAACTAAACCCTAAGTTCACAAAAAAGCTCGCTGAGACATGAGCGCCAATTTGCGTTCCCTTACTAAGCCCTGCTCCCACAATCTTTCCTTCCGAAACAGTATTGTTCGACTGCCACTGCATAAATGATGACAAAGCAGAATAAAGTCCCGAAAGCTTTGCTTTAGCAGCGTCCTGCCCCTGAAACGGCGTTGCCAGTAAAATTAATGTATATTCTTCATCTTTGCATGCCGGAACAATCCCATCCAATAATTTTTCAATATTCTGACTGACAAAGTCTTCAGATTTATCCGATGCCAGATTGGAAATCGCAGCTACACTATAATAAAAATTTTTTTCAGAATCATTCTTATCAGCTTCCCACAAATTCACTGGCACACCCTCTTCGGTTTTTGTAATCTGAACCCCCGGAAAGTTCCCCTTTATTGATTTCTCAATTCGTTCTATAAATTGATTCGCGATCCCCGGCATATCGGTTTTACTTGTATTGGATACCGCAAGGGTAGCCGTGCTTTCTGAATTTGATCTTTGATAAATAAGTGCTATATTACATTCCTCCTGAGACAGTACCTGATAAACATTCACAAGTTTATCCATATTTTTCTCTTCTGGATCAATCACCCATTTTGTAATATCAAAATACCGGATTCTGTTAACGGCATTAAATTCTCCCCCATCCACAACTGGTAAATATTTTTTACTGACTTCCGGCAGATAAGATTGATAAACACTCATTGCATAAGAGCTCATTATAGCTTCTGCCTTTGTTCCGTCGTCATTCATTCCGTCCAAATATTCCAAACGCTTTTTTTCTAATGCTTCTGCCTGAATGGACGAGATCGAAACGCCCTGCCGCAATAACCTGTCCGCATTGATAATATTTTGTTTTGCCCGTTTATGCGCTTTTTTCACATCTGTTCTTTTACTCAAATAAAACACCACCTGTCTATATTATCTTGTTGTTAAAGAGAAGCCATTACTTCCATTTTATTTTTACCATCCACAAATTTTTTCTCTAAACAGGTAAATCTGTTTTTTCTTTCTTTATTCTCATTAAGCCTTTTCTGTGTCTGGTTTCTCAGTGTATCTACTTTTAAATTCTTTAGTATTTTATCTTCCAAGTCGTCAAAAATCTTATCGTTTTCTTTTAAAATGGCCTTCTTTTTATCCTTGAACTCATCCTTTAGTTTCTTTTCATATTCCTTGCATATTGATTTCTTCTCCTTTACATCAAGAGAGATACCCAGTTCTTTTTTCATCCAGCGAAATTCCTTTTCTTCTATTTGATCACCTGTTTTTATTGCACAATAAGACAGACTAACATTCTCACAACTCGTAATATACCGCCTGAGCAATTCCTTCTGCGGTTGTGTAAATTTATTCGAACAATACATATGTTCCAGTATTTCCCGTTTTAATTTTCTCCTCTGGTCATCTATAAAATCTCTCGACTCTTTATTCAGTTCGATGACATATCGCTGCAGCTCCTCATTAAAATCTCGAACAAGCCTCTCTCTAATATATTGTGTACGATTCATTCTATCCATCTTCTCAGGAAAAACTACGTCTACCTTTTTGTTTCCGCTCCCATGTATATTGCCTATACGATAGTCCTTCCACTCTTCCTTATGCTGATCTGCATACTGTTCTATCTCCTTGATGCGGGCTGCTATCTGCTCGTCATTCGGAAGCTTTTTCTCGCCCCAATCAGTCAACATATTTTTAAATTGCTTGTTACATTCTCTCTCCTTGCATACCTTATCTAAAAGTTTCTTCAGCTCTTTATCCTCTATTAGTTTTTCTATTTCTGCCGCCAATTCTCTCTCCTGTTTCCATTCTTGTTCCAGATTTTCAACGTTCTTCATGCTGTTTACTTTTTCTGTCTGTATTTCTTTTATGATATTATCCAAATACCCTGTCAGTTCATGCATAATACAGCCTACATTCGCATCCGTAACATGCGACCATGTAAAACCATATCTAAGCCAGCCCCTCCTATCAGTCTCCTCACAGAGCTTAACGGTTCTCTTCTGGTCATACTCAGCCAATGCCTTCGCAAGCTCCTGAAATATTCCTTTAATATCTGACAATTTCTTCTCCCATGTCTTCTCCAATGTCTCCTCCGATGCAGTATTCAGGCATTTTATCCATTTACAGTCCATATGTTTATCTAAAAATTTTGTTTCTATTGCTCTCTTTATAGCCATATAGTCAGCCTCTACTCCCTCTACCTCTATGTCTACTCCGCCCTGTCTGTTATATTCTTCATTAATAAAATAAACAACACCAACCGCAATATCTGCGAGCACTGCATTGGTCAGTTTCTCATAATCTTGTTTCGCTTTAGAAAAGGGAGAATTTGTCTCGGCTAAATCAAATAGCGTTCCATCACCATTTTTCCAAAAATACTTCACTTCTCTTTTATATGGATTACTTTTTATGACAATTGTATTTTTCATGACCATTTATCCACTCTCTTTCTTCGTCGTTCTTTATGTTTTTCAAATATTTTAGACGTTTATCTCCAATGACTTTTGCCTCTTTTTTCTACTCATATGCAACACCACATATTGCTTTGATAAACTTTTTACTAACATGAAATCATTGCCTTGATTTTATTCCTTCCACTCACAAATTTATCCTCTAAACGACTAAATCCATCTTTTTTTTCTTTATATCCTCTAAGCATTTTTTGTAGTTGCTCTCCTGTCTTTTCTATATTTGATTTAAAATTTTTTAAAATTACTATATATAACGTGATTGATTATTGCTCACAAACACAGGCGGTCTATGACCATTT
>ERZ779632.28-NODE-28-length-91301-cov-21.191910_pt1 | contig 91301 bp, 88 predicted proteins | sample MGYA00514194_ERZ779632 | MGnify/ENA primary metagenome ERZ779632 (study PRJEB29562, sample SAMEA4376704) | mouse gut metagenome | isolation source: Cecum | study: EMG produced TPA metagenomics assembly of the A DSS colitis mouse model was used to assess the... | reverse complement strand
GCATGGTGGACAAGCAGGGCAATATGCCCAACATGAAGGAGGCCCTGCTGGCCGACGCCATCGGCACCGTCTGCGGCGCCTGCACCGGCACCTCCACCGTCACCACCTTCGTGGAGTCCGCCTCCGGCGTGGAGGCCGGCGGCCGCACGGGCCTGACCGCCCTGACCTGCGGCATCCTGTTCCTGGCCTGCATCTTCATCGCCCCCATCGCGGCCATCATCCCCGCCGCCGCCACCTCCGCCGCCCTGATCTACGTGGGCGTGCTGATGCTCCAGGGCCTGAAGAGCGTGAACTTCGGCGATATGGACCAGATGGTCCCCGTGGCGCTGATGCTCATCGCCATGCCCATCTCCAGCTCCATCGGCCACGCCATCGGCATCGGCCTGATCTCCTACACCGTCATCAAGGTGTTCTCCGGCAAGGCCAAGGACGTGTCCGTCCTCACCTATGTGATTTCCGCCCTGTTCCTCATCAAGTTCTTCCTCATCGTGTGACAAACCATAAAGAGCCCGGCCCCAAATTGGGGCCGGGCTCTTTTTTACGCCTCCTCCCGGTCCAGCTCCCGGCGGTAGCGGGCCATGGACTGGGCGAACAGCTCCCCGTTGGAGGGGGGCGTGTATGTAATGGCGTTGGCCCCGGCGTGGATGGTCTCCAGGATGGTCTCATCGGTGGGTCCGCCGGTGGCGATGATGGGCACGTCGGGAAACCTCTCCCGGATGGAGCGGACGATGGCCGGGGTCTTGCCCGCCCCGGACACGTTGAGTATATCCGCCCCGGCCTCAATCCGGGCACGCACATCGGTCTTGTCCGACACCACGGTGACCACCACCGGGATATCCAGCACCTGCTTGAGCTTATGCACCACCTCGTTGCTGGTGGGGGCGTTGACCACCACCCCGAAGGCGCCCTCATGCTCGGCGTCGTTGGCCAGGTTGACCACCCGCAGGCCCCGGGTGACGCCGCCCCCCACCCCGGTGAATACCGGCATATCCGCCGCCTGCATCACGGCGCGGTGGATGGCGGGCTGGGGGGTGAAGGGGTAGACGGCGATGATGGCGTCGGCGTTGATGTTGCGGATGATGGCCACGTCGGTGGTAAAGGCCAGGGATTTGATCCGCCGCCCGAACACCCGGATGCCCGAGCACTCGGAGATGCAGGTGGGGATCATAATCATATGGTTGCGCAATGTACCCTCATAGGCGGGCACCGCCTTGCGCGGGCGCAGTTCCTGGGGCATGGGCGCTCCTTTCTTTTGTCGATCCGTGTTCCTACTTGTACCAGCTGCCGGAGGCGGCGTTTTTCACCACGATCCGGGCGGCGGCGTTGTCCAGCCCCGCGTTTGACAGGATGGCGGCGTAGTCGCTCCCCTTCACCGGGGCGGGCAGCCACACCCGGGCGGCGTACCGGGCCAAATTGGCGGCGGTGGCGCCGCTGAAGGCGTTGTCCCCCCGCAGGGCGTCCTCGGTGGTCTGCACGGACAGGGCCGTCCCTTTCTCCGCCAGCTCTTCGGACAGCCGCGCCCAGAAGGCGGCCACGGGGACGGTGCGGTCCTCCGGGCGGTTGTCGCCGGTGGCCAGCACGTTCACCTCGCCAAAGTCGGGATAGCCCGCGCTGTCCAGCAAAATCTCGTCAAAGCCCATCTCCGCCAGCTCCAGGCACAGCTGGGACAGGTAGTCCACCGCATCCCGGCTGGCAGGGCTGGACCAGCCCACCCCCTGGGCGTCGTGCCAGAGGTTCCCTCCCCGGGTCATGAGGGTTCCCACCCAGCTGCTGGCCATCAGCGGGTCCCGGAAGCACTGGACGCGGGCCACCAGGTACAACTCCGTGTTTTCGGCCAGCTCGCGCACCGCCTGGGCGGTGCGGTCGTCGGCGGCGTTGGCCCACAGCGCGGCGGCCAGCTCCGCCTGGGACTGCCACGCCAGCCGCCCCTTGATCCCCTTCATCTCCACCACCAGGGCGTTCCCCCCTGCCGCAGCCACCGCCTGGGCGGCGCTGCCGTCCCGCAGCTGGGCTGTGGTTACCGTCACCGCGGCGATGGGGTTATAGGTGGGTTCCGGGGTGGGCGTGGGGGTGGGCTCGGGCGTCGGGCTGGGCTCCACCACCTCCACCGCCACGCTGGGCAGCTCCGGCGGCGGGGCGGAGGGGGGCGGGGGCGTCTCGCTCTCCTGCGCCCAGGGCCAGTGGATTACCATGCCGTTGGGGGTGTACTCAATGTCCACCAGCAGGTAAAACGCCGTCCCCGCCGCCAGCAGCACCGCCAGCAGCGCGATGATAAACAGCAGCACCATCCGGCCGCGGCCGCCTCCCCGGCCGCGGTATTCCTGATAGCCGTACTGGTTTTTCCGTCCCATATCAAGGTTCCCTCCTGGCGGCGGCCTGGAGCCGCGCGGGTTTTTCCCTGTTAACTGCCTCCATCCCGCGCCCGCCGGGCGTGAACTGGGGCTTGATAAAAAAATCACATGGCTTCGATGGTATTATACCACAAGCTCCCCGAAAATTCCAACAGCAAAATGCTGGTTTTCATAAAATAGCTGTGAAAAAAACAGGCAAAAGGGCCCGCGCCTGCAGGCGCGGGCCCTTGCTATGCGGTTTTTCCGGCGGCATTATGCGTTGGGGCGGCGCATCCAGAACCGCCCTCATCTCCCAACCCATTGGGCCATGAGCAATAAAGCGAAGCCGGGCAGGCCCAGGGCGCCCAGCACCAGGCCGTTGAGCAGGTTTACCCCCAGCTGCACCCCCAGCAGCGTCCCCACGCCCCGGAACAGCCACAGACCCACCAGCCCAAGCCCCGCACGGACCCCAAAACGCCCCAGGGCCGCCAGGGGACGGCGGCAAAGCGCCAGCGCCAGCACCGCCGCTCCCGCCGCCGCCCACCAGACCCAGCCGCTCAAGCCGTCCCCTCCCGGGCGGCCTCCAGCGCCTTCACCTGGCGCACGTAATAGGAATACCGGCTTTGCAGGGCGTTGATCTCATAGACACACGCGTCTACCAGATCGGGGTCGCTATAAATGTTGAACTGGGCATAGGCGTAATTGAGCTGGTCCCGGGTTTGCTTCATGCCCTCCATGAGCTGGCGGCGCTCCGCCTCCCGCTCCGCCGCCCGTTTGCGGCTGGACCGGACTGCTTCTGCCATGGGCTTCACCTTCCTTTCACAGGCGCGATATCATCTGCCTATAGAACTCTATGCCAAGTTTGGGCAAATATTCCAGACATTATACCCCGTCGGGACGGGGAACTTTATTTACCGCGCCCGCGCAAGGGTGAGGCCCACCACCGACTCCGCGCCCGCTTGACGCAGGGCGGACGCGCACTCGGCCAGCGTCGCGCCGCTGGTGGCCACATCGTCGATGAGCACCACCCGCTTCCCCGTCAAATCCAGCCCGGACAGGGCCCGGTAAGCGCCCCGGACATTGGATTTCCGGGCCTCGTCCTCCCCGGTCTGGGACTGGGTGGCGGTGGCGCGGGTCTTTTCCAGGGCGCGCCCCACCGGAATACCCGTCAGCTCCCCCACCCGGCGGGCCAGCAGCTCCGCCTGGTCGTAGCCCCGCTTTTTCCGTCGCTCCGGCCGGAGGGGAACCCAGGCAATCAGGTCCGCCCGCCCCGTCCAGCGGTCCTGGAGGCACTGGGCCATCAGCCGGCCGAACAGCTTGGCGTGAATCCGTCCGCCCTCAAATTTATAGCGGTGCACGGCCTCCCGCACAGCGTCCCCGTACCAGAGAGGCGACAGGCAGGCGTCGCAGCCGTCCACCGCCTTGCCGTCGTCCGGCCCAGTCCAGGGCAGCTCCTCCTGGCAGGAGGCGCACCAGCCCTCCTCGCCCCGCTCCAAAATCCTCCCGCAGAAGGGGCATTTGGGTGGGTAGATGAGGCCCAGCAAAAGTTGCCGCGCCCTCACTGCCCCTGGTCCAGCAGGTCAATGGGTCCGTGCTCCTTTTCAAATTCCCTGACGCATTGGCTGACCAGATAGAGGATCTGCCCGCTCATGGAGCGGCCCTCATAGGCGGCCACAGACTGGAATTTATCGTGGAGCTGGCGGTTCATTCGGATACTGAGGTACGCTTTTTCGTTCATAGGTCTACCTCCTCTGTGGTAGACCTACCATATCTCATTTAACTGATTCTTAGTCCGTTTCTAGTTATTTTTATGGCACAAAATTTTACTCGTCTTCCTGCGTCTCCGGGATATTGATGGATCCCATGATAGCGGATAAAACTGATTGTCAGTGTGGTTTAACCTTGCTATCAGTTCATATTACTTTCCATCTTCTCCCCACATTTCGACAAAAAAGGCTGTACTTTTCTCCGCTGGTATGATATACTATCTGCCACGGTTCCTCGCGAAGGCTTGAGTCGAACCCCCTCTTCCGGCTTTCTGCGCCGCGCGCGGCGCTTTTAATTTGTTCATTATTTTTTACAGAAAAGGAGTTATTATGGCAGAAAAACTGAAAATTATCTCTCTTGGCGGCCTCAACGAGATCGGCAAGAACCTCACCGTCTACGAGTACGGAAACGACATCATTGTGGTGGACGTGGGCATGGGCTTCCCGGACAACGACATGTACGGCATAGACGTGGTCATCCCCGACTTCACCTACCTCATCCAGAACCGGGACCGCATCCGGGCCATTTTTATCACCCATGGCCACGAGGACCACATCGGTGCCATCCCCTACCTCATGCGGGATATCAACGCCCCCATCTATGCCACAAGGATGTCCGCCGGCCTCATCAAGCTCAAGCTGGATGAGCACCGCCTTTCCGACAAGGTGAAGCTCATCACCTGCGAGGCGGGGGAGACCGTAAAAGCGGGCAGGTTCGCCGTGGAGTTCATCCACATCAACCACTCCATCGCCGACGCGGTGGCCTTTGCCATCCGCACCCCCATCGGCGTGTGCCTCCATACCGGCGACTTCAAAATCGACCCCACCCCCATCCAGGGCGGCATGGCCGACCTGACGCGGCTGGGCGAGCTGGGCAACGAGGGCGTGCTGGCCATGCTGTGCGACTCCACCAATGTGGAGCGCCCCGGCTTCACCAAGAGCGAGCGCAGCGTGGGCGCGTCTTTCGACGCGCTGTTCCGGGGCTGCGAGCAGCGCATCATCGTCACCACCTTTGCCTCCAACATCGACCGCATCCAGCAGATCATCAACGTGGCGGCCAAGTATGGGCGGAAGGTGGCGGTCACGGGCCGGAGCATGGAAAACGCCATGCGGGTATCCACCGAGCTGGGCTATATGCACATACCCGCCGGCACGGTGGTGGACGTGGCCCACATCAAGACCCTCCCCCCCTCCAAGGTGTGCATCATCACCACCGGAAGCCAGGGGGAGACCATGTCCGCCCTCACCCGGATGGCCTTCAACACCCACCGGCAGGTGGACATACAGCCCGGCGACCGGGTCATTATCTCCGCCTCCGCCATTCCGGGCAACGAGGACTCCATCGGCAACGTCATCAACGAGCTTTACCGCCGGGAGGCCGAGGTGGTCAATGAGCGGGAGCTGCCCCTCCACGTGTCCGGCCACGCCTGCCAGGAGGAGCTGAAAATCATGCACGCCCTGGTGCGGCCCAAGTTCTTCATCCCCATCCACGGGGAGCAGCGCCACCTCAAAACCCACGCCCGCCTGGCCCGGGAGATGGGCATGGACCCCAGGAACATCGTCATCAGCGACGTGGGGCGGGTGATCGAGCTCACCCCGGGCAGCGTCAAGCTCAACGGCACAGTGCCCGCGGGCAAGGTGTTTGTGGACGGCTACGGCGTGGGCGACGTGGGGGCGGTGGTCCTCCGGGACCGCCAGCACCTGGCCCAGGACGGCATGGTGGTGGTGGTGGTCTCCATGTCGGGGGAGGACGGCTCGGTGATCTCCGGGCCGGACATCATCACCCGGGGCTTTGTGTACGTCAAGGAGTCGGAGGAGCTGATGGACGAGCTGCGCCAGGTGGCGGTGGACGCCCTGAATACCTGCGAACAGCGCCGGGTGCGGGACTGGTCGTCCATTAAGTCGGAGATGAAGGGCGCGCTGTCCGGCTATCTATACAAAAAGACAAAACGCAACCCAATGATACTGCCTGTTATCATGGAAGTGTAAAGAAAATAGTCCGGGCGGAACCGCCCGGACTATTTTCTTTACACACGTGGCGCCAGGCCCGCCGCTCTGCAAAACCGCTTTGGCCCCGTCTTACTGTTCGAGGAAATCTGCAAAGTAGCTTTTTCCACAATCTATAACCTCTCCCTGCAGCTCTTCAAGCTCCTCCTCTTCAATGCCCTTCCCCTTTACCAGAATTTTCAGAGTACCTTTGATCTTTTCATCCTTCAGAGCTTCTTCCAGCCTATCTTCAAATTCCTCCTGGTATTCGCTCGGCAATGCGTTTTCCAGCTCTCCTCCCGCGTCCAAATCCCACCAGGATGCGCTTTTATCGCCCAGGCGCGCTATGTAAGTTGAGCTTAAAAAGTTAAACATGGTTTCTTCGCTTAAAAACCTTTTGCTCATTCCTATTCCTCCTAAGTAATCTTGACGTATCAGGCGGTTCCCCGCAAGGCTTTGCGGGGAACCGCCTGATTTTCTGGCTTAGCGCAAAAATCGCAGATAAAGTTTCGTGCTTCTCAAACCTGGGCCTGCCCGGACCCTCCGAAGGCCTGGATCGCCTTGGCGTCGGCGGCCCGGCGCTGCTCCAGGGCCTGTTCCAGCAGCATGTCCTTTACCTTCATCAGCCGGGTGGTGGTGGACCGGTCGTTCTCGTCCAGCTTCATGGTGATATACCGAATGTTCTCCTGGGTGTTGGGGATGACCACATACTCCAGGGCGTTCACGCGCCGCCGGGTCTTTTCGATCTCCTCCGCCATGAGCTGGGCGGCCTTCTCGGTCTGAGCCAGCTTGAGCATGTTCTGGAACACCTCGCCCAGGGCCGCCACCGCCCCGTCCAGCTCGCCGCTGGTGGCGGCGAAGCCGTAGGGGAAGATATCCCCGGTGTCCTCGGTGCGGGTCTGGTAATGGTACTCGGGCACGTTCACCGACATGACGTTTTTGAAGGTCATGGTCAGCTCCACGCTCTGCTTGGGGTACATCAGCGCCTGTTCCATGGCCTGGGCGCTCATCAGCGCGGAGGCCACGGTGAAGGAGCCGTGCACCCGCAGCAGGTCCCGCTCCACCTGGGCGCGCAGGGCGCGCAGCTCCCGCACGGTGTCCAGGAACTGCTTCATCAGCTCGTCCCGCTTATCCTTGAGCAGCTTGTGGCCCCGCTGGGCGGTCTTGAGCTTGCCCTTGAGCCGGGTGAGCTCCATTCGGGTGGGGTTTACCACGGTGTTTGCCATGCTTCCCCCTCCTTACTGTTCGTCTTTCTTAGGCAGATACTTTTCGATATATTCCTGCTTGATACGCTTCAGCTCCGCCGTGGGCAGGATGGACAGCAGCTCCCAGCCCAGCGCCAGCGTCTCCTCGATGGACCGGTTCTCCTCATACCCCTGGTTGACGTAGCGCCGCTCGAACTCGTCGGCGAACTTGGCGTAGAGCAGGTCGGTGGGGGTGAGGGCCGCCTCGCCCAGGATGGACATCAGCTCCTTGTTGTCCTTGCCGGTGGAGTAGGCCGCGAAGAGCTGGTTCATGGTGTTGGCGTGGTCCTCGCGGGTTTTGCCCACGCCGATGCCCTTATCCTTCAGACGGGACAGGGAGGGCAGTACGTCCACAGGGGGATTGATGCCCTGGCGGTACAGCGACCGGGACAGGATGATCTGGCCCTCGGTGATATACCCCGTCAGGTCGGGGATGGGGTGGGTCTTGTCGTCCTCGGGCATGGTCAGGATGGGGATCATGGTGATGGACCCCGCCTTGCCCAGCTGGCGGCCGGCGCGCTCGTAGATGGTGGCCAGGTTGGTGTACAGGTAGCCGGGGAAGCCGCGGCGGCCCGGCACCTCTTTCTTGGCGGCGGACACCTCGCGCAGGGCCTCGGCGTAGTTGGTGATGTCGGTCAAAATGACCAGCACGTGCATGTCCTTCTCGAAGGCCAGGTACTCGGCGGCGGTGAGGGCCATGCGCGGGGTGGCGATACGCTCCACGGCCGGGTCGTCGGCCAGGTTGGTGAACAGCACCGTGCGGTCGATGGCCCCGGTGCGCTTGAACTCCTGGACGAAGAACTCGGACTCCTCGAAGGTGATGCCGATGGCGGCGAACACCACGGCGAAGTTGGCGCTCTCGTCCCCCAGCACCTTGGCCTGGCGGGCGATCTGGGCGGCCAGATTGGCGTGGGGCAGGCCGGAGCCGGAGAAGATGGGCAGCTTCTGGCCGCGCACCAGGGTGTTCAGGCCGTCGATGGTGGAGATGCCCGTCTGGATGAACTCGTTGGGGTAGTCGCGGGCGGCGGGGTTCATGGGCAGGCCGTTGATGTCCCGGTACTCCTCGGCCAGGATGGCGGGGCCGCCGTCGATGGGCACGCCCATGCCGTTGAACACCCGGCCCAGCATGTCGCCGGACACGCCCAGCTGGAGGGGATGGCCCAAAAAGCGCACCTTGGACTGGGCCAGGTTGATGCCCGCGGCGGACTCGAAGAGCTGGACCACGGCGGTGTCGCCGTTGACCTCCAGCACCTGACCCCGGCGGATGGAGCCGTCGGGCAGCTCCACCTCGGCCAGCTCGTCATAGGTGACGTGCTCCACCATTTTGACCATCATCAGCGGGGACGCGATCTCCTGGATGGTTTTATACTCTCGGATCACAGCTCCTCACCTGCCTTTCTGACGACCTCGTCGATCTCCCGCTCCATGGAGGCGGAGATATCGGCGTACACCTGTGCGTACTCGTCGGCGGGCACGCTCTTGGCGCGGCCGATGCGCTCACGGGCGGGAATCTCAAACAGCTTGGCGGTGGGCGCGCCCTTGGTGATGGCGGCGCGGCACAGCTTGTCGTAGTCCAGGATCATGGCCAGCAGCTTCTCCTGCCGGTCGTAGGTGGAGAAGGAGTCGATGTCCACGAAGGAGTTTTGCTGGAGGAAGTCCTCGCGGATCATACGGGCGGTCTCCAGGGTGAGCTGGTCGGCGGGGGACAGAGAGTCCTTGCCCACCAGCTGCACGATCTCGTTCAGGCTGGACTCCTGCTGGAGGACGCCCATGGCCTGCTCCCGGTTCTGGAGGAACTCCTTGCCCAGGTTCTCGTCAAACCAGGGCTTCAGGGAGTCCAGGTACAGGGAGTGGGAGGTGAGCCAGTTGATGGCGGGGAAATGGCGTTTGTAGGCCAGGGACGCGTCCAGCGCCCAGAACACCTTGACGATACGCATGGTGCCTTGGGAGACGGGCTCGGCCAAATCGCCGCCGGGCGGGGACACCGCGCCCACGGCGGTCAGGCTGCCCCGGCGGTCCTCCTCGGAGCCCAGGCAGGACACGCTGCCAGCCCGCTCGTAGAACTGGGCCAGGCGGGAGGCCAGGTAGGCGGGGTAGCCCTCCTCGCCGGGCATTTCCTCCAGACGGCCGGACATCTCGCGCAGGGCCTCGGCCCAGCGGGAGGTGGAGTCGGCGATGACGGCCACGGCGTAGCCCATGTCCCGGAAGTACTCGGCGATGGTGATGCCGGTGTAGATGGACGCCTCACGGGCGGCCACCGGCATGTCGGAGGTGTTGGCAATCAAAACGGTGCGCTTCATCAGCGTCTCACCGGTGCGGGGGTCCACCAGCTCGGGGAACTCCCGCAGCACATCGGTCATCTCGTTGCCGCGCTCACCGCAGCCGATGTAGACCACGATGTCCACGTCGGACCACTTGGCCAGGGCGTGCTGCATCACCGTCTTGCCGGAGCCGAAGGGGCCGGGGATGGCGGCGGTGCCGCCCTTGGCCACGGGGAAGAAGGTGTCCACAATCCGCTGCCCGGAGGACAGGGGCTTGATGGGGGGGTATTTGTGCTTGTAGGGGCGGCCCACACGGACGGGCCAGCGCTGGCTCATAGTCAGCTCCACTTCCGTTCCGTCCTCTTTGGTGAGCACCGCCACCGTCTGGTGGACGTTATACCCCCCGGCGGGGACCACGCTCTTCAGCGTGCCCTTCAGGTTGGGGGGCACCATGATCTTGTGGAGCACCACCGGCGTCTCGGGGACGGTGCCGATGATGTCGCCGCCCACCACCTTGTCCCCCGCCTTGGCCACGGGGGTGAAGTCCCACAGCTTATCCGGGTCGATAGGGGGCACCTCCACGCCGCGGGGCAGGTTGTTGCCGTGGACCTTCTCCATGATCTTCTCCAGCGGGCGCTGGATGCCGTCATAGATGTTCTCGATCATGCCGGGGCCAAGCTCCACGCTCATGGGGGAGCCGGTGGTCACCACCTCGGTGCCCGGGCCCAGTCCGGAGGTCTCCTCGTAGACCTGGATGGAGGCGGAGTCGCCGTTCATGGTGAGGATCTCACCGATCAGGCGCTCGGGACCCACGCGGACCACGTCGGACATGTTGGCGTCCGCCATGCCGGTGGCCACCACCAGGGGACCGGAGACCTTAACTACTTTTCCCATAGGCTTTTTATACCTTCCTTCTAAAAATGTTTCACGTGAAACATCCGTTCTGTTTTCAATCGGCCGCTCCTTTATAAAATGTCGGCCCCAACCGCTCTCTCCACAGATTTTTTGATGTTGGCCATACCCAGGCCCAGGCTGCCCTCCTTGCCGGGGATGAGGATGACGGCGGGGGTCAGCTCGTCCTTGTAGCGGGCGATGTCCGCCTCCATCTGGGCGGCGAACTGCTCGGTGAGATACACCACCGCGAAGTCCTCCCGGGCCAGCTGGTGGAGGGTGTGCCTGGCCTGCTCCACGTTGTCCACGGGGAAGACCGTCAGCCCCAGGGCCTTGAAGCCCATCACGCTGTCCTTGTCGCCCAGCACGGCGATCTGATAGCTGTTTGCCATACGTCTCCCCCCTTAACAGTAGGCCCGGCGCAGGCGCGCCCGGATGGTGGTGCCGTCGATGCCCGCCATGCGCCCGGTGAGGATGATGCGGATGGCGGTGGCCTCCGCCTCCCGCGCGTAGAGGTAGGCGATGACGGGCTGCTCCCCGAAGGGGATCATCCGCGCCTTCGCCAAATAGGCCATCACCGCGTCGTCGCACATGCGCTCAAACTCGGTGAGCGGCCCGCCGTTGGGGACGGCCACAGCGGCCCCGGCCCCGGCGGCGGCCTCGAAGGCGGTGTTCTTGAACACCCGGTCCAGCTCGTCGCCCTTGGCCGCCGCGATGGCGCCCGTGGATACGGTTCCCCCGGGGACCAGCACGGCGCGCAGGAACTCCCCGGCCTTGGACAGGCGCGCGGCCCGGACGGCGGCGCGCAGGTTGGCCCCGTCGATGAGGGCGGCCACATACCCCTCCAGGAACCTGCTGCCGGAGGCTTTCGCCAGGGCGGACAGCTCCTCAAAGTAGGCCCGGTCCAGGATGAAGTCCGCCTGCTGGGGGTCGCCGGAGGAGCCCAGCACCTCACGGGCATGGTTCACGGCCTCCCGGAAGGCGGCGGTACAGGCGCGCAGATCCTCCCGGCGGTAGTCCTCGGCCAGGACGGCGGGGTCGTACCGCCCGCCGCCCAGCAGCAGCCGGTCCTGATCCAGCTTCAGCGCCTCCGCCTTCACCAGGGTCTTGGCGTTGTGGTAGTCGTACTTCACCCGGAACACGTCCATCAGCGCCTCGTTGCCCACCGCCTTGCCCATATCGGCAAACAATGCCGCCTGGGCCTGGGCCAGCATGGCGTCCAGGGCGGAGTTGGTGACCTCGCTCAGCTCAGGGTAGCCGCACTCGCCCAGCACCTTGGCCGCGTCGTTCACATCCTTGGCGTCGATCATCCGCTCCATCCGCTCGGCGGTGAGGAGCTTGTTCTCCAGCACCCGGATGCGGGCGGAGATGGACAGAAAGTCGTTTTCCTTCAGCTTCTTTACCTTTTTTGACAAGTTTTCTCCCCCTTTCACATGCAATGGAAAGGGTTCAATCAGTCAAACAGCACTTTGGCCACCTCGCCGGCCAGCGCGCCGCGCTGGAGCCGGATGAGGGTGTCAAAGGTGCAGTTGACCTCCACCGCGCCGTCGGAGAGGATGAAGCCGCCGTCCATGGGGCGGGTCTCCTCGGCCAGGGTGAGCATGGCGGTGCCGCTGAGCAGGGCGGACGCGCCGGCCACCACCTTGTCCAGAAGGGCCCCGGCCTTGGAGTCGGTGACCTCCCCGGGCAGCTTGGGGGAGACGGCCTCGGCCAGCTTCTTGTTGGCCGCCGCCACCACCGCCTTGCCCACCTCGATGTGGTCCTTTGCGGAGAAGATGAGCTTCTCCCGCCCGGTGGCGGAGGCGCTCACCGCCAGATTGGCCAGCAGGGCCACATACTGCTCCCGGGGCAGGTCCAGCAGCTGCTTGTGGGCCGCCTGGAACGCCTCCTCGATCACGTCCTGCTTGGCGGTGAGCGCCGCCTTGCGGCACTCCATCTGGGTCATGGAATCCAGATGCCTGGCCCGCTCGTCCGCCGTGCGGCGGCCCTGGGCCAGGATTTCCTCCGCCTCGGCCTGGGCCTGGGCCTGGTATCTGGCAGCGATGTCCGCCGCCTCAGCCCGGGCCTGGGCCAGCAGGGCCTGGTTTTCCGCCTTGCCGTCCTCCTCGATGCGTGCGGTAATCTTTTCAATTCCGTTCATGTGTTTGGCTTACCGCCTTTCTGAAATCAAAATCGTGGCTTACAGCGCGTTCATCAGCAGGAGGATGGTGCCCACCAGGGACAGGATGGCGTAGAACTCCACGATGCCGCACATGATGACGCCCTTCATGTAGTCGTCGGGCTTCTTGGCTACGATGTTGATGGAGGCGGCGGCCACGCGGCCCTGGGCGATGGCGGAGAGCAGGCCGCCCAGCATAATGGGCACGCAGGCGAACAGGATGGCCATGCCGCCGGCCACGGTAAACACCACGGCCTCGCCGGTGAAGGGGCTGACGCCGCCGGAGAAGAAGCCCATGGCAAACAGGCCGAAGAAGCCGGCGGCCAGGCCGTACAGGCCCTGGGTGCCGGGGAGGGCCTGGAGGATCATGCACTTGGTGAAGTGCTCGGGGGTCTCGGACAGCACGCCGGTGGCCGCCTCGCCCACCATGCCGGTGCCCTTGGCGGAGCCGATGCAGCAAAGGCCGATGGCCAGGGCGATGCCGATGAAGGCCAGAGCCTGGCCGCCTACCATTTCAAAAAACGCAACCATTTTAAATTTCCTCCTTGATATCTACATATTTGGTTTGTACTGCCAGCGGGCGGAAGGCCTTGCCCCCGTCCTGATAAAAGCGCCCGAAGAACTCCAGGCACTGCAGGCGCATGGTGTGCACGTAACAGCCCAGCAGGTTGAGCACCAGGTTGAGCACGTTGCCGATGATGGCCACGATGATGAAGGGCACCAGCCCGAACACCGACCCCAGGGTGTTGAACACCGAGGCGATGATGGAGCCGGCCATCATCAGGGCCATCAGGCGCAGGTAGGACAGGATGTCGCTGAAATAGCCGGATATGCCTTGGTAAGCGTCCCAGATCCAGGTGACGGCGCCAATGGGGCTCTTGGCGCGGATCACGCTGCCTACCGGCAGCAGCACCACGCCCAGCACCAGGATAACCATGCCCACAGTGCCCAAGACAGCGGGCGCTCCCGGAATCATGGGGCCGCCGATGACCAGGGCCGCGCCAATGAGGATGCACCACCAGGCGATCTCCTGGGTGACGGCGTCCAGGGCGTTTCCGTGGCGGAATTTCTCCTCCACGCTGACAGCCATGCCGGTGAATACCTGGATGACGCCCAGCACCATGGAACCCACCATCACCAGGATGATGTCATTGATGGGGGTGAACAGGGGCTTCCAGAACCAGACGAAAGCGCCGGAGGCGTCGTGGTAGCCGGGGACGGACGCGGCGGAGCCGGTCAGGTCAAAGAGCTTGGGCAGGAAGTCGCCGAAAAAGCCGCCGGTGAGGCAGCCCCAGAAGACGGAGGCGATGCCGCACATGAAGAACATGGACATCATGTCCCGCATACCGCCCTTGGGCTTTGCTTTCCACAGGAAGAAGGCGGTGCCCAGCACCATGAGCAGGCCGTAGCCGATGTCGTTCATCATAAAGCCGAAGAAGATGATAAAGAACGGGGCCATCAGCGGATTGGGGTCCACCGTGTCGTAGGCGGGCATGGCATACATCTCGGTGATGGCGGTGAAGGGCGCGGTGACCGGGTTGTTCTTCAGCTTGATGGGCACCTGGGGGTACTCCTCCGGGGTGGGATCCGCCGCCTCCCAGGCGCATTGGAAGCCGCCCAGCAGCTTCTCCACCTCCCCCGCGTTCTCCGCGGGGAACCAGCCGTCCAGCACAAAGGCCGCGTCGGTGTCAATAAGCCGGGCCTTGTTCTCCTCCCGGCCGATCTCCTGGGCGGCCCGGTCCACGCAGCGGCGCAGCACGTCCCGCTTCTCCCCCAGGGCGGACAAGGCGGACTTGCATTCGGCCTCCTCCCGCTCCAGGGCGGCGATGCGGTTGTCCAGAAGGGCGGTGTTTTCCGCCGCCGTCCCCGTCCAGCCCCGCAGGGTCACACGGGACACGCCGAAGGGCCGCATGGCCTCATAGCAGGCGCTCACGGCGCTGTGGTGGCAGATGAGCAGGAAGTATTGCAGCTCCCGGTCGCTCCCCGCCCGGACCAGCTGAACCAGTTCCGCGCCCTGGTCCGCCGCCGCCTCCAGGGCGGCGAAGTCCGTCCTGACGGGCACGGAGCAGAAGTGGACGGGCACGGCGGCCGTCCCCTCCTCGTCCAGCGCCACGTCCAGGCAGGTCCAGGGCTCCAGCGACGCCTTCTGGGTCAGGAGCTTGGCGCGCTCCGCCCCCTTGGCCGCCAGGGCCTGCTCCCCCTCCATCACCCGGCGGGCGGCGTCCAGCCCCTGGGCATACACCGCCTCGTCGAACAGCTCGCCCTCGGTGATCTCGGGCCGGGGGGTGAACAGGCCGTCCTTGGCCGGGGCGCAGCGGCGCAGGACGTCCAGCGCATTGCCCAGCAGCAGGCTCTGCTCCCTGGCCTTTTCCAGCCCCGACAGGCCGGGCTTGCCAAGGCCCGCCCACTCCGGGTCGCTCAGGTCGATGTCCGGCTCCCGGATCTCCACGCAGCCCAGGCTCTGGAGCTCGCGCAGCAGCCGTTCCCGGTCGGGGCGCAGGGCCAGCAGCCGCAGCCGTTTCATTTTGACAATGGCCATCAGCTGTTCCCTACCCTTCCGACGATGAGAGCCGCTGCCTTGTCCAGACGCTTGCGGGCGTCCTGCTTCAGCGCCTCGCACCGGGCGGCGTGGTCCGCCAGCGTCTGTTCCGCTTTTTTCTCCGCCTGGGCCTCGGCGTCGGCCAGCATGGCCCTCGCCTCCTGTTCCGCGCGGGCGCGCCGGTCCTGGACAAGCTGTTTCCCCGCGCGCTCCGCATCCGCTACGATGCGCTTGGCCTCCTCCGCCGCCTCGGCGCGCCGCTCCCTCGCGGCCTGTTCCGCCCCGGCGACCTTTTGGATGGCCTCTAAAGACATAGTTCTTCACCTCTCTTACATATCGGGGGGAACCGTTGGGGCAATCCCTCCCATTTTCAGAAACGATTTTACCATTCCTTCCCCAACTTATCAACCCTTGTTTTCAAGAAAAATAACAGCCGGGCGCGGCTGTCATACCGCGCCCGGCTCTATTTTTCCACAGTTTTCCAGTTCCTTCCCAGCCGCGTCCCATAAACCGTCCACGTTCAGCCGGGCGTAGCAGGTTTTCCCCGCCTCCGTCTTGGGGATGGCCGCTACCGGGCACACCCGGAACGCCCCCCGGGGCAGGCGGGTCTGGGCCGCCAGGTAGTCCGCCGCCCCCGCCGCCGCCCCCCCGCCGGGGGGGCTCACATAGACGCTGAGCAGGCCGTCCCTCCCCACGCAGGCGAACTCCGCCTCCGGGAAGCGGGCGGACAGCAGCCGCTCCGCCCCGTCCAGGCCCACCCGGCTGCCATAGAGCTTGACAAACCGCTTTTTACGCCCTGTGATATAGTAGATCCCGTCGTCGTCCCGCCGGGCCATGTCGCCGGTGCGCAGCACCCCGCCCCACTCATCGCCCAGGCGCAGGCCGTCCGCCGTCTCGGCGTAGCCCATGGCCACGTTCTCCCCCTGGTAGACCAGCTCCCCGGACGCGCCGGGCCCGTCCGCAACCCGTCCGTCCCCGTCCTCCAGCCAGAACCGGCCCCCCGGTATGGCGATGCCCATAGCCCCGCACTTCTCCTCCGCCCGTTCCGGCGGGAGGTAGCCCATCCGGGGCCCCGCCTCGGTCTGGCCGTACATGACGTAAAAGCGCCGCCCCGTCCCCGCCGCCCAGGCGGCGAACTCCCGGTGGAGCTCCGGCGGCAGCCCGCCCCCCGCCTGGGTCAGATACCGCAGCCGGGGCAGTTTCATGGAGGCCAGCCCCAGCCGCCGGAACATCTGGTAGGTGTACGGCACCCCCGCCAGCGAGGTGGCCCCCTCCCCGGCGGCCCTGTCCCAGAAGCCCCGCTCCAGCACGCCCCGCCGGGTGAGCAGCACCGCCGCCCCCGCCTGGACATGGCTGTTGACGACGGACATGCCGTAGGAATAGTTCATAGGCAGCGTGGTGATGGGCCGTTCCTCCGGGGTGAGGCCCAGGTATTCCACAATGGCCCCGGCGTTGGACTGGAGGTTTTTCCCGCTCAGCCGCACCAGCTTGGGGCTTCCCGTGCTGCCCGAGGTGGCCAGCAGCAGCGCCAGCTCCGGGTGGAGCGCGGGGCCCCGCCCCCCGTTGGACAGCAGCACGCTCTCCCGCAGCTCCAGGGCCGGGGCGGCCTGGGGCAGCCGCACCCTGGTTTGCGCCGGAAGGTCCCGGGGAACCAGGAAAAACGCCGGGCGGTAGGTCTCCGCCAGCCCCCCCAGCAGCTCCGGGGCGATGTGAGCGTCCAGCAGCAGCGCAACCGCCCCGCACAGCAGGCACCCCAGGTAGCCCAGCAGGGTCCCGGCGGTGTTTTCACACAGCACAAACACCAGCTCCCGGCGGCAGCCCGCCCGGGCCAGCCCCTCCCCCGCGGCGAACAGCTCGCCGTACAGCACCCGTCTGCCCCCGTCGGCCACCGCCAGCAGCTCTTCCGGGCGGCGCTCCGGGATATGAAACAGCTCCATCTTGTCCCTCCTATCCGATGCTCCGGGACAGCTCGGCGATGAGATCCCGCCCGTCCCATACGGTGTCCATCTCCAGCGCCTGCCCCGCCGGAACCACACGGGTGACCCCCCGCGCCCCATGCGCCGCCAGAAAGGCGGCGGTGGACGCCGGGTCCGGCCCTGCGCACACCACGGTCTGGGTTCTGTCGTCCAGCAGGGGCAAAAGCTCCTCCAAAGCGCCGATCTCCCTCTCCCAGAACAGCCCGAAGCCGCCCCCGGGCGGGGGAGTTCCCTCGGTGGAAGCGCCCAGGCGGGCCGTCCACACCAAGTTCCCGCCAAACCGCTCCAGCCCCTCCACGCCGGGGGCCTCCATGGCCCGGCGGCAGAACCGTTCAAATTTCCGGGCAGCCTGGAACGCCCCCAGGGGGTAGCGCCCCGCCGCCTCCCGGGCCACCGCCTCCCACCAGCGGCGGCGGGCCCCGCCGTCCCCCCCGCCGGCCAGCCACACCGCCAGCCGCGGGCTGGAGCAGGCGTTCTGATCCATCACATATGTGTCGTTATAGAAGCGGCGGGCCAGAGCGGCCAGCTCCCCCTCCCCCAGCCCGGCCACGTACTTCCGGCTGAGCAGGGCCAGCGACCACCGGTCGGGGAAGGACAGCTCCACCGCGTGGGGCGGCATGGGGATGCGCCGCATGGCCGCCACCGTGGCGTCCCCGCCCCACACCACCCTGCCCGCGCACCCGGCCAGCAGGGCGGCGGTGCGTCCGTCGTCCCGGGGGTAGGACACAAAGGAGCTGCGCGCCCGCACCGCCGCGAACTCCGGGCGGTCCAGCGCCTCCCGGATGCACCGGCACAAAAGTTCCTCCCCCTCCCCCCGCCGGGTGGACAGCCGCACCAGGTTGGCGTTGCCCGCCAGCAGGCCGATGGCGTAGGTGTAGGCGAACATGGCCGGCACGTTGGAGGGGGCCGCGTGGAAAACCAATCCCCGCCCCAGCCGGGGCCGGGGGCTTTTGTGCCGCTCCCGCAGCTGTTCCAGGTGGGCCCGGCGGCACCAGAACCCAAAGGCGGCCAGCTCCTCCCGCCGGGCGCAGCCCTTCCGCACCGCGGCGGACACCGCCGCCAGAAATTCCATGGCAAGCGGGTGGAAGGGCTCCCACGGCTGGGCCGAGGGCCGCTCCGACCCCGCCAGCAGTACCATATCATCCCCCATAGGTATCGCTGCACCCCCTGACCTCCGCCCTGGGCGCCCGGCCCGTCACCGCGAAATATTTTCCCAGCCGCCCGCAGGGGCAGCCGTCCTCCCCCAGTAAAACCCCCACATCCTCCGTCAGCACGGCGTGGCCCGGATAGGACCGGGGGAGCAGGGACAGGCTCTCGATCACCCCCGGCTCGCCCACCGCGCACACCCCGTAGTCCCCGGGGCGGCGGATGATGACGTCGGACCAGACGCTGGCGTGGAGATGCCCGCAGGGGCACTCCATGTAAACGCCCCCCGTCTGCTCCGCCATGCCGTAGTAGTCCAGCACCGCCTCCACCCCCAGCGCCCGGCGCGCCCGTTCTTTGAACTCCTCCCGGGACACCGCCTCCCCGGCCAGCTTCTTCCAGCCCCCGCCGTGGATCAGGACGGAGCCGGACAGGTCCAGCCGCTCCCCCCGCTCCTCCAGCGCCCGGACCACATGCTTCCAGACCAGATAGGTGAAGCCGAACAGCAGCAGCCGCTCCCCCCTGTGCGCGGCCAGGAAGTCCCGCATCCCGTCCCAATCCAGCCCCATCCCATCGTCCAGAGCGTAGCAGGTCTTGGACGCGAACATGGAAAAGCCCAAAATGCCCGCCCCCCGGGCGGAGAACATGGCCCGGTCCCGCAGCACGTTTCTGCTGTCCAGCACCAGAAAGGGCAGGCGCTTTTCCCCGATGAAGTCGGAGACGATTTGGTACAGCGCCCGCTGCTGCATGGAGGCGGTCTCCCCGTCCAGGAAGATTTTGGACGGCTTCTGCCCGGTGGTGCCCGAGGAGGCGAGGGTTTTGAACACCTCCTCCCGGGGGACGCTGCGCAGCTCCAGCTCTTTGAACAGCGACACGGGCAGCATGGGCGCGTCCTCCGGCTCCAGCTCCCCCTCCGCCGCGATTCCCAGCGCGTCCAGCAGCCGCCGGTATTCCGGGCACCGCTCCCGGTGGCGCCGGGTCAGGGCGGCCAGCTCCCTGCGGTAGAGCGCCCGCTTTTCCTCCCTGGGCAGGGAGTAGGGCGCCAAGCCCGTCAGCTCCTCCCCGGTCATTCCCCGCGCCCCCTTTCTCCAAGGATGTAGCCCTCCCCGTGCCCCGGCCTTATGGCAAGACCATGGGGCAGCCCCTCCAGAAACGGCCTTGTGGTCCGCTCGTACTCCTCCGGGCTTCCCCCCGGCAGGCGCAGCACCGTCCCCTCCGCCAGCAGGTAGTCGCCGGAGAACAGGTCCGTCCCATCCAGAAAGACGGCGGCGCTCCCCGGCGTATGGCCGGGAAGGGGGACACAGCGGATGCGGTGTCCCCTCCAAACGGTCTCATAAGGCTTTGTATAGGTGATATCCGCCCCGCCGCAGGTGAAGGGCGGGTAAGCCGCGCCCGGCTTCCCGTGGAAGGCCAGATACACCTCCATCATGGCGGACATGTTGAGCCGGGCATTGCCCAGGTTGGCGCTGCACGCCGCGGTGGCAACCGTTTTCACCCCCGGCCACCGCGCCCGCACCGCCTCCAGCCCCGCCATGTGGTCGCAGTGCTCGTGGGTGAGCAGGATCAGCTCGGGCGTCCAGCCCCGCTCCTCCAGCGCGGACAGCGGCCCCCTGGGGTCGTTGGGGTCCACCACCAGGCAGCCTCCCCCCTCCCCCACCAGGTAGCAGTTGCTGCCCGACAGGGGGTCGGTCCATACCGCCAGCTCCGCCACGGCCCGTTAAATCTCCACGCCGTACTTGGCCAGGATCTCCTTCCCCTTCTCATAGGAGGAAAAATCCAGCAGGTCCGGCGTGCTGACGCGGATTTCAAAGGTCTCCTCCATGGCGCTCATCAGATCCATGTGCCCCACCGAGTCCCACGCCTGGATGCCCCGGTATTTCAGCCCCGGCAGCTCGTCCGGCACGACCCGGAAGGCGTCCAGAAACAGCTTGTCGTATTTTTCCAGGTTAGTCATGTGCTCTCCCCCTGCTTTGTCTGTGTCCGCCCCGCGTCAAAGGGCGCAGTGGAACCGCTTTTCAAACTCCTCCACCAGCGGCGCGCGGAAGTCCGGGTGGGCGATGGCGATGAGGTTCCTGGCCCTGGCGCGCAGGGTCTCCCCCTTCAGGTGGGCCACGCCGTACTCGGTGACCGCGTAATCCACGTCGCACCGGCAGGTGGTGACGGCGCTGCCGTGGTCCAGGAAGGGGACGATCTTGGACACCGCGCCCTTGGCCGCGGTGGACGGGAAGGCCATGATGGACACGCCCCCTCTGGAAGCCGACGCCCCCCGCACAAAGTCCACCTGGCCCCCGGCGCCGGAGATCTGCTTCAGGCCCACCGACTCGGAGGCCACCTGGCCCATCAGGTCGATCTGCACGCAGGAGTTGATGGAGATCAGGTTGTCGTTCCGGGCAATGACATAGGGGTTGTTCACATAGTCCACCGGCTGCATCTCCACGTCGGGGTTTTTGTCCACAAAGTCGTACAGCCGCCTGGTGCCCATCAGGAAGGTGGCCACGAATTTACCCGGCTTGAGGGTCTTTTTCGCGTTGGTGATGACCCCCGCCTCCGCCAGCTCCACCACTCCGTCGGAGAACATCTCGGAGTGGATGCCCAGGTCCTTTTTGTCCTTGAGGAAGAGCAGCACCGCGTCCGGGATGGCCCCGATGCCCAGCTGGAGGGTGGCCCCGTCGGGGATCAGGCCGGCGCAGTTTTGGCCGATGGCCTTCTCCACCTCCCCGATCCTGCCCTGGGGCAGTTCGATGACGGGCTGCTCGTGCTCCACAAACACGTCGATGTCCTCCACCGGGATCTGGGTGCCGCCGTAGGTATAGGGCATGGCGGGGTTCACCTGGGCGATGACGGTCTTGGCCGCTTTCACCGCCTCCAGGGTGTAGTCGCACGACACGCCCAGCGACACCCTGCCCTCCCCGTCGGGTGGGGTCACGCTGACCAGCGCCACGTCCACCGGCAGGGTGGTGTGGAACAGCCGGGGAATCTCAAAGAAGAAGCAGGGGGTGAAATCACCCTGGCCGCTCTCCACCGCTTTGCGGGTGGAGCCGCCCACAAACAGGGAGTTGTGGCGGAAATGCCCCGCCTGCTCCGGCGCGCAGTAGGCCCCCTTGCCCATGGCCACCATGTGGACGATCTCCACGTCCCGGTAGGCTGCGGCGTTCTCCACCATCTTGTCCACCAGGTACGCCGGCTCGCCGCAGGCGTGCTCCAGCACCACCCGGTCGCCGGACTTGATTTTACCCACGGCCTCCTCCGCCGTCATCAAACGGCTTTGATAATAGTCCTTCCAATCCATTGTGTTCCCTCGCTTTCTTCCAAATTCCCTCGCTTACCGAAAGGCCAGGCGCAGTTCGATGTCCGCCGCCAGTCCGTCTTGGACGGACACCCGCCCCCGGCACGCGGCCCAGCCCAGCTCGGGCCGCTCCTCCGTCACGGCGGCGCATATGCGCAGCGTGTCCCCAGGAACCACCCTGCGGTGAAAGCCCGCCTTCCGGATGCCGGCCAGCAGGGGCATCTTTCCCTGGTAGCAGCTCCCGGCCAGCAGCGCCAGGGCCGCCGCCTGGGCCGCCGCCTCCGCCAGATATACGCCGGGGAACACCGGCTCCCCGGGGAAGTGCCCCTGAAACACGGGCAGACCGGGGTCAACAAAAAAGGCGGCCTCCGCCTCCTCCCCGGCAATCAGGCGGCTTACCTCGTCGACAAACAGCATGGGGGGGCGGTGGGGCAGCAGCTCCCGCACCTGCTCCCCGGTCAGCCGGACCCCCTCCCGCTCCCCGGCGGCCAGCAGTTCCTCCAGCCGCCGCTTTGCGGGGAGCAGGTTCTCCCAGCCGCACAGCCAGACCTGTCTCCCCGGCGGGACGGCCAAACCGTCCGTCTTTGCGCACCGGCTGGGGCAGCCGCACACCACCAGCGCACCGGCATACGCCGCCCCCGCCCGGGCCGGGACCAGCTCTGCCTGGGGCAGCAGCGACCCCAGCCTTTCCACCAGGGCCACCCGGTCATACCGGGGGTTGCAGCCGCCGCAGTAGCGCACCCCGACCTGCTTGTTATCCCCCATGGCGCCGCCTCAGAATCTCCCGGGCCTGATCCAGCAGCTCCCGGCTGGTCTCCCGCACCAGCGCCACCTGCCGCACCTCCGGCACCCGTTCCACCACCTGGGAGCGGATCAGCTCCTCCGTGGTCAGGTCGGCGGCGGGGCAGCCCGAGCATTTCCCCAGCAGGCGGAAGCGCAGTACGCCGTCCTCCAGGCCGAGGACCTCCATGTCCCCGCCGTGGCCGCGCAGAAGGGGGCGGACATGCTCGTCCAACACCCGCTCAATCTCCTCGTACATCTCAGGGCCTCCTTTTCAAAAAACGGGGGGCGGCGGTATGCCGCCGCCCCCCGGTCCCGCAGCCGTTCCCAACCGGGAGCTACTCCTCAATATGGGCGATGGCGCGGGCCAGCTTCTTCTTGTGGGCCAGGTTGCCCTGCCGGGAGATCATGATGCGCTGGGCCTGGGGAGAGCCCGCGCCGTGCATGGACTCGGTGCGGTAGCCCACCGCGGCGGTGCCCAGGGACAGGTTCTCAATGAGGCGCAGGATGCGCAGGCGGTTCTCGGTGGACACCTCGTTGACGCCCCGCAGGTACTTGTCGATGACGGGGCCCAGCTTGGCGTCCCGGAAATCCCGCTCGGAGGGGGCGGTGACCATCAGGCCGCCGGCAATGTCCTCGGCCAGGCGGACGATCTCATAGGGGAAACGGGTGACATTCTGCTTGCACACGTTGGCCAGCAGCAGGTCGATCATGTAGTTGCCGCTCTCGGTGGGGTGCCCTTCCGCAGAGCAGGCGATGCCGCAGCAGTACAGCGTCTCGTTGAGGTGGGTCATCTCAATGAGCTTGTCCTTGATGTGGCTGGCCTTGGCCGCGCCGTTGTAATCGGCGGCCACCGCCGCCGCGCCGATGAGCACGTCGCCCACGCCCACCTTGCACCCGCCGTAGCTCTGGCGGTGGTAGCCGGCGAAGCGCTCCACCAGCATACCGGCGAACTCCGTCTCCCCGTTGAGGAAGATGCGCTCGTTGGGGACAAACACGTGGTCGAACACGGTGAGGGCCTCCACGCCGCCGAACTCGCTGTTGCCCACGTCCAGCTCGCCGCCCTCCCGCTTGCGGGTGTCGCAGCTCTGCCGCCCGATAATCATGAACAGCCCCTGGGTGTCCAGCGGCACTGCGAAGGAGATGGCGTAGTCCTTATCGTCGGGGCCCATGGACTGGGTAGGCATGACGATGACCTCGTGGCTGTTGATGATGCCGGTCTGGTGGGCCTTGGCGCCGCACACCACCACGCCGTCCTCCCGGCGCTCCACCACCCGCAGGAACAGGTCGGGGTCGGCCTGGGCGTGGGGGGGCTTGGAGCGGTCGCCCTTGGTGTCGGTCATGGCCCCGTCCACCGTCAGGTCGTTCTCCTGGCAGTAGAGCATAAACTTTTTGAAGTTCTCGTGGTAGCGGGTGCCGTACTTCTTGTCGATCTCATAGGTGGTGGAGTATTCGGCGTTGAACGCGTCCATCCCCACGCAGCGCTGGAAGCAGGCCGCGGTCTTTTGGCCCAGCAGGCGCTGCATTTTCACCTTGTTGCGCAGATCCTCGGTGGAGCGGTGAATGTGGGTGAAGCGGTTGATGCGCTCGCCGGTCTCGGGGGAGACGGCGGTCATCAGCTCCTGGTACTCGGGCATCTGGGCCAGGTCGTAGGTCATGCGCACGGAGTTGAGGGAGGGGCGGAGGATGGGGTCGTCCACCGGGTTTTCCACCTTCTCGCCGAACATATAGATCTCCATCGGGATTTTGCGGATGCTTTCTATGTATTGCTCGCCGGTCATCAGGGCCATGGTTCAAAACTCCCTTTCTGAAAGAATCGGCGCGGAGCAGCCTGCCTGCTCCGCGCCAGGGCCGGGACAGGTCAGCGCGGCATAATGGCCTCGCCGCTGCCGAGGGCCGCGTCGTAGAGGTCGGTGCGCCGGTCGCGGAAGATCACGTTCATCGCGTTCCAGTTCAGCCTGCGGGCCTCCATGAGGTTCACCTCGGCGGTGAGGATCTCCTCCTTGTCGTCGCTGGCCAATCCGGCGCGGTACCAGCCGTCCGGGCCCACGATCAGGCTGCGGCCGGGGAATTTGCAGCCCCGCTCCGTGCCGATGCGGTCCGCCGCCACCACAAAGATGTTATTGCAGTTGGCGTTGACCATGGCCAGGTGGGTGCCCATGGTGCGCAGCTCGGCGGGCGGGATGTCCACCCAGTTGGTGGGGCAGCACACCACGTCGGCGCCCTTCAGGGCCAGGATGCGGAAGTTCTCAAAATACCACATGTCGAAGCAGATCAGCATTCCGATGCGCCCGATGGGTGTCTCAAACACCTGGTAACCCAGGTCGCCGGGCTCGAAGAAGATCTTGTCGTCGCACCACAGATGCAGCTTGCGGTGGGTGCCGATGTAGCCGTCGGGGCCAATGAGCACGGCGGAATTGTAGCAGCGCACGCCGTCGTGGTCCAGCTCGGTGATGCCGGCGACGATGTACACGCCCCGCTCCTTGGCGGCCTTGATCCACGCCTGGCAGGTGGGCCCCTCGGGGATGGTCTCCGCCACCTCATAGACCTCGGCCCGGCTGTTGAACATATAGCCGGTGTTGCACAGCTCGGGCAGCACCATCAGGTTGGCGCCCTGGTCCGCCGCCTCGTGGATCATCTCCACGGAGCGCTTGACGTTCTCCTCCTTGTAGCCGATGCGGGGCTCCATCTGGATCGCGCACAGCTTGACCATACTCTCCCGGTTGTCGATTTTGTTCAGTTCTACCATTTTGATTTTCCTCCTAATTCGTGTTGTGTTGGTGAAATGTCCCTCGTTATGTCATCCCAGCATAGGGAAGGCCATCAGGATATAGCGGAGCAGGACGCCCACGCTGAAGGAGCAGAACGCCATGGAAAAGGTGAAGCCTACCATGCCGTGCCAGTGGGCGGGGATGCGTTCGTTAATCATATTGGCGATGGGCGGGCACATCAGTCCGCCCAGGACGGCGGAAAATACGATGATAAAGGGGGACGCGCCAAAGGTGAGTACCATGGCGGGGGCCACCGAGACCACAGGCACAAAGGAGGGGAAGAAATCGCCCTCAATCCAGTGCGGCCAGTAGGCGTACAGCGCCACCGCCCCCGTGATGAGCTGGCAGGTAATCAGCGCCGGGAACCAGCCCGTCCCGTAGAAGGGATGGTCCGGGTTCAGAATCCAGGAGAGCATGCTGCCCAGCACCAGCATCCCGCCGGCGATCTCGTTGCCCACAAACATGGGCTCGGAATAGTCCGCCAACAAACGGCGCAGGAAAAAGCGGTTGGGATGGGCGCTTTTCTCCTCCGCCGAGGGGGGCGGGGCCAGCAGCCCGCTGTGGGGCGTGGTGTAGTCAACCGGCTCCATCCAGGGCAGTATGCGGCACAGCTCAAAGGCGATGATGCCGCCGATCCACATGCCGCTCACGCTGGCGATCACGCCGGGCAGCCCGGCGGGCAGGCAGATGACCTCCCGCATGAACATTGTCACCGGGGTGGTGAGCAGCGCGCCCAGCACCGCGCCCGTCAAAACGGAGGCCGCGGTACAGCCGTAGAGCAGCACAACCGCCCCGGCCACACAGACATAGGGCACAAAGGTGGGAATCCAGGCGTCCCCCTCAAACCGCAGCCCGCCGTAGAGGGCCACGGACAGCGCCAGGCTGAGCATACTCGCCAGCAGGACGTAGGGCCACTTGCCGGAGCTGTAGCAGATCGTGGTGCCCGCCAGGGGGGACTTCGCCTTGGCCAGCAGGTAAGCGATCACAGAGCCGGCCAGTACGCCGATCCCGCCCAGCAGGGTCTTTTGGAAGTGGGGCTCGGTGGCGTCGCCCAGGAGCCAGAGGACGCGGTAGAGCACACTGTCCGCTTCGCGCTCAAACCAGGTGTTGTAATCAAAAAGGACGTGGGGCAGATGGGGCTGGGCGGCGCACATCGCAAGGTAAAGGATCGCGGCAAATCCAAGGACGCCGACAAACGCCGCAGTGGGCCGGGTGCGTGCTTTGGTTGACATGGGCTGGTTCCTCCTTTTCATCAATGCGTTGTTGATACCGGGCGGTCAGGCCCGGGAGAGCTTTCCCTGCGAAAGCCCTCCGGCATTTGAAGCTGGGGCTGGGCGGCGGCGCCTGGTTTCAGCCATGCGTTTTCTCCTCTCTTCTTTATAAAATGCAGGTCCGCCGGGCTGCCATAGCCTCCGGCGCGGAAAAGTATACACGGCTTTCCCGCGCATTGCCTTCGGCAGTTCAGCCCTCTAACAAGGCCATTATATGGGCATAAAAAGCCAAAGTAAATACATTTTGACCGATTTCATGGCCTTGAACAAATCAAACAGCCTCTTTTTGTGCACAATTTTTATGCGATTTTTCGCGTTTTCACCCGTATTTTTTCAGGTAAATATTCAACAGGGAAGAGTACCCGGCCCTCTTGTTGCGAATTCGCAACAAGAGGGCCGGGTACTCTTCCCTGTTTTCCAGTTATTTTCAGGATATTCCTGAGTTCACCAAAAAAATTTTAGTCTGTTGCTGTTTTGCATCGAGATTCATTTTTGCAACACCCGCTAGCTGTCCCGCCCCTCCAGCTTCTTTCGCTTGCGCACGAAGGTGGACGGATCCATTCCCAGGCTCTTGGCTGCATCCCGCACGTTCCCGTGGAGGCGGTAGGCGCTGCGGATGTATTTCAGCTCCAGGTCTTCCACAATGCGCCGCAGATCCACCGGGCCGGAGAGCTCCTCCGCCTCCCGGCCCCTCAGGGTCCCCTCGGTGCAGATGGGCAGATCCCGGGGTTCGATGATGTCGCCGCCGCACAGGATCATGGCGGACTCCACCACATTGCGCAGCTCCCGCAGGTTCCCGGGCCAGGCGTAGCTCTTCAAGGTCAGCAGCGCCATGTGGCTGAAGCGCTTTTTCTGGCGGTGTTTTTTGTTCAGCTCAATGCACATCTCCTCCACCAGGGGAATGATGTCCTCCTTCCTCTGCCGCAGGGGGAGCATCTGGATGGGGAGCACGTTGAGCCCATAGTAAAGCTCCTCCCGGAATTTCTTGCCCTCCACCAGCCGCTTCAGGTCCTGGGTGGTGCTGGCAATGATCCGAATGTCCACGGGGCAGGGCTTGCCGTCCCCCACCCGGGTCACCAGCCCGGAGCGCAGCAGCCGCACCAGGCGCATCTGCAGCTTGGCGGGCAGCTCCCCCACCTCCTGGAGCAGAATGGTCCCCCCGCTGGCCAGCTCCAGCAGGCCCATGGTGCCGGACTTGGCCTGCGGGCTGGGGGCGCTGCCGAACAGCTCAAATTCCAGCTCCTCCTCGGAATAGGCCGAACAGTTCACCTCAATAAACTTCTCCTTTTTCCGGCGGCTCTTGGAGGCGATATAGCGGGCAAAATCCTGCTTGCCCGTGCCGGTCTCCCCTTCCAGGAGTATGGGGATATCCAGCTCCGCCGCCTTGTCCGCCACCCGCAGCACCGCCTGCATAGCCGGGTCCTGGGCCACCAGCCTGGGCGCACGCCCCACCTTGCGGCGCAGAATCTCCAGCTCGCTGTAGTATTGCAGGTTGCAGGCCCAGCTCTCCTCCAGCTCCTTTTGCAAATAGTTGAGCTCGGTAATGTCCCGCACATTGGTCACAACCATGGCCACCCGGCCCCCCTCGTCAAAGATGGGCGTACTGGTGATAATGGCGTGCTTCCCGGTCTTGAACACCTGCTCCAGCGTCACCGGCTCCCGCTTTTCCAGCGCGGCCAGCGTGCCCGACTGGGAGATGGTCTGGGCCTTCACCAAGTCATGCATCCGCTTGCCCAGCATATCCTCCCGCTTCAGGCCGGTGATGGATTCGTAGCTCTTGTTAATCATAATGGTAACGGCATCTCCATCCGTGATGTAGATGCCGTCGTAGGAGGCCTCAAAAACCGTCTCCAAGGTCTTTTTGGAAAAATCCGGCCCCCCCGGGCCGCCGTTCGGACCCATCAGCTGTGCCGGCACCCTCTTTGTCACGCTGTTCAGCTCCCTTCCCCCTGCAGCCTGAAATTTGTCAAAAAACGGTATAATCCGCCGGCCGCACAACGTACGCAGCGCTTTGATGATGAAATTATACACGTGCTTTGAAAAAATAGCAAGCCTGGCGCCCCGTCCAAAATAAGGAAGCCCCCGGCCCAAGGGGCCGGGGGGACCGTTTCCGCGCGCAGGCCGGGCGGGCGCGGGAGGGCACCGCGCCGCCTGCCGTCAGATCACGCCCATCTCCCGGAAGCGCGCGATCTCCTCCTCCGTGTAGCCCAGGCCGCCCAGGATCTCCCCGTTGTGCTGGCCCAGGCCGGGACTCCCGGCGCGGATCTCCGCCGGGGTTTCGCTGAGCTTGATGGGGGAAGAATTGAGCTTGATGGGGCCAAACCGTGGATGGTCGATCTGGGTAAACATATTCCTGGCCTTGGCGTGCTCGCTCTCCGCCAGCTCCTTCAGGCTCCAGATGGGCCCGGCGGGGATTTTGTGGGCCAGCACCAGCTCAATTGCCTCCTCCACCGTGTAATCCTTGAGCCAGTCCTCAATGTACCGCTTCAGCGCCTTGTTGTTCTTCACCCGCCGGGAGACGCTGAGGAACCGCTCGTCCTCAACCAGCTCCGGCTTTTTCAGCAGCTCCCGGCACAGAATCTCAAACAGCTTTTGATTGCCGCAGCCGATGACGATAAACCCGTCCTTGGCCGCGTAGGAATCGTACGGCGCGATGGCGTCATAGGAATTGCCGTGCCGGGTGGGCAGCTCCCCGGAGACAAAATACCGCTGCCATGCCTGCTCCAGGGAGGCGGCCACCGAGTCCACCAGGGCCACGTCCACGTACTGCCCCTCCCCGGTCACATTCCGGGCCTGCAGCGCCACCAGCACCCCGATGGCCAGATTCATCCCTCCCAGGATATCCCCCAGGGCGTTGCCGGAACGGGTGGGGGGGTCCCCCTCCTGGCCCGTCACGCTCATCATTCCCCCCATGGCCTGGGAGATGATATCGTAGCCCGGTCTCTGGGAGAAGGGTCCCGTGGAGCCAAACCCGGTGATGGCCCCGTAAATGAGGCGGGGGTTGATCTGCTTGAGCGCCTCGTACCCCAGGCCGAACCGGTCCATCACCCCCGGGCGGTAGTTCTCAATGACCACATCCGCCTTTTCCGCCAGGCGCCGGAACACCTGCTTCCCCTCCTCGGTTTTCAGGTTCAGGGTGAGGCCCCGTTTGCCCCGGTTCAGGTTTTCATAATAGAGGCTCCCCCCGTTCAGGTGGGGGCCGTAGCTGCGGCTGTCGTCCCCCCTTCCGGGGGGTTCGATCTTGATGATCTCCGCGCCGAAATCCGCCAAAATGCTTCCACAGTACGGACCGGCCAGCACCTTGGTCAGATCCAGCACAGTGATCCCTTCCAGTGCTCTTTGGTTGGACATTCTTCATTCTCCTTCTGACCGCGCCCGCCGAAGGCAAACCGGCCAGCTCCGGGCGCGCTATAACGTTGTACCGTGTGCGGCCTTCCCTTGTTCCGGGCCTTCCCGCCCCTGTATACGGCCGCGGCTTCAGGCGGGGTCCGGCCTGCGCTCCCCCTTCATGTTGAACACCACGACGGACAGGATGATGATAGCCCCACCAATGTAGATCCCCCCGTCCGGCACCTCCCCCAGCAGGAAAAAGGCCGCCACGGTGGAGGTTACCGGGGTCAGATACATGTAGTTGGCCACGTCCCCGCTGTTCTCCGCCAGGGTAAAGGCCCCCGACCAGAGCAGGTAGGCCGCACACCCGGGAAACACCCCCATGTAGAGCATCAGCCAGCGGGCGGACACCGGGGCGGCCCACAGCTCCCCCGCCGCCTGGGGCAGGAAGGGGGAGAGCACGATGGCGGCGGCAATCATGGCATAGGTCACAATCTCATCTGCGGTGAATTTCCCGCCCAGCAGGGGGACCAGCAGGCTGTAGGCGCTGAACAGGGCCGCAGACAGCAGCAGCCACAGGATGCCCGGCCGTATCACCAGCTCCCCGTTCCACAGCACGATGATTAAAACCCCCGCGAACGCTGCGGCGATGGATATCCAGCCCACGGCGCTGATCCGCTGGCGGTAAAAGGCCACCGCGCCCACCGCCGTCATGATGGGACTGAGGGAGGCGATGATGCTGGCGGTGGAGGCGGGCGTGGTCATCATACCGATGGTGGAGGTCACCATATACAGCGAAAACCCGCTCAGGCTGGCGGCCAGCAGCAGGAGAAGCTCCCGCCACCCGCTGGGCCGCCGGGCCTTCCTGACAAGGGCCGCCGCGCCCAGCAGCACCGCGGCAACCAGGCACTTCACCGCCGACATGCCGAAGGGGGAGACGCTGGCGCCGATCATCTTGGTGACAGGGATGGCCGACCCCCACAGGGTCACTGCGGCGGCGGCAAAAAGATTCTGTTTGAACTTGTTTGACATAGCTTAAACCCCTGGGCAACTCTCCCTCGGGATATACTCCGAACTGATGAATTCGTTTTCAGACGGATCAACCTTTTCATACCGCATCAGCTTGGTGAGGATGGTCAGGCACCGATCTGCCGCCCGCTCAATGGGGATGTCGATCACCGAGAGGGCGGGTATGCTCAGCTCGGTGTTTTTCAGGCTGTTGTAGCCCAGCGCGATGAGCTTCACCCGGCCGGGAATGGGCACCCCGGCCTCGTAAAAGTACCGGAGTCCGCCCATGGCCAGCTCGTCGCTGGAATAGAACACCCCGTCGGTATCCGGGTGGACCTCCATCAGCTCCCTGGTGGCCTGATATCCGTCGGATATCCCCGCCCCGCACACGATCTTCACCGGGGGCTCCATCCCGCAGTCCGTGCACGTCTGCTCGTAGGCGCTCCAGCGCAGATCCATCCCGCTGAAGGTGGACGGGGAGGTGATAATAGACGGCTTTCTGCACCCATGGGCACCAAACACCTGGGCCGGGAGGGCGCCGATTCGCCTGTCGTCCAAGGTGACGCCTGGGTACTTCCTGGAGTAGCGGTTATAGAGGACCACAGGCCGGGAGAAATGGCTGTCCTCCACAAACGCCATATCCTCCGCGGAGGCGTTGCAGATAATGGCGCCGTGGCAGGAGCGGATCAGCTCTTCCGTCATCGCTTCCCTGAGGTGGTCGTTTTTGTAGACCTTCAGCAGCACCTCAAAATCCATGGCTTTCTCGTCGAGGATTCTGCGTTCGATCTCTTTGATAAACCGGAGCATCACGCTTTCCCGGAAATCGGCCGTCCAGAAAATCACAATCCGATACGTGGTGACATTGGACGCCAGCCGAAGGCGGATGGCGGGCGTATTGGGCACATAGCCGTGCTCCGCCGCCGTCCGTTTGATTTTTTCCACCGTCTGCGGCGAGATTCCTCTTTTCTCCGCTTTCCCGCTCAGGACAATGGAAACGGTGCTGGGGGACAGCCCCACAATTTTCGCAATCTCTTTTATCGTAATCATCCGCAACCCACCGTGAAAGCCGCGGCATACCGTCAGCCCGGCATCCCGCAGCACAAGCTCCTCTCTCTAAACTTTTCCACGCTAAATATGTATGATATCATATCCAGTATGGGGTTGCAAGTCTATATGGGGGAAGTTGTGCCGCGGGAAACCCGCTTTTATGTCAGCTCGCCCTCGTCCACGTGGATTTTCAGGCGCATGACCGCGCTGCCCATGGATTTGCCCAGGCTGTCCAGCCGCAGGCTCATGGTGGCCCCGCCGCCCAGGGCGTGCTCCATCACAAAATTGAAACCGCCGAGGCTGGGGACGCTGTAGCGCGTGATGGGGCCCTTTACCATGTCCCCGAAGAAAGCCTTCAGCTTTTCCGGGGTGACCTCGCGCTCAATGATGGGGTAATACTCCGGCTTTCGGGCGAACACGCACACATTGCTGGTGTCCCCCTTGTCCCCGCTTCTGCCGTGGGCGATCTCGTGTAAGTATATCTCAGGCATTTCCCATTCCTCCTGGACTCAGACTTCGATCACGCGGCCGGACACCTTCACCGCGTCCCTGGGCACGGTGGTGGGCCACAGGGCCATCACCTCCTGCACGTGGGCCCGCCCGCCGAAGAAGGACGCCCCGGGCGGTCCGTTGAGCTGGAGGGGGCTGATCTCCGGGATGATTTTGGCGCACTCGGCCTTGTCCCGGCTGAACACCGCGATGCGCAGCACGCATTCGTTCAGATCCCTTATGGCCCGCTCGCTGGTGTCCGCCACGTTGAGGTGGAGGCTGTTGAGCCCGATGTAGCTGATGTGCACGTCGTCGGCCCGCATCCCGATGCGCGCCATCTTCTTCATAATCACTTCCGCGCAGTATTGGGCCTTCTCATAGGCGTCCGGCCAGGCAAAGCTGAGCATACTCACCGTTTTCCAGCCCTTGTGGTAGCCCACGCACAGCTTCAGCGTGTCCGGCCTGCGCCTGCCCCGGATGCCCTCGATGCGCACCCGGTTTTCCCCTTGCTGCCGGACGGCCGCCCCGGTCACGTCCACCACCACGTCGGGGGTGATGTAGTTGGCCGGGTCCAGCACCTCGTAAAGGAACTGCTCCTTTGTGCTCTGCTCGCAGATCACGCCCCCGCAGTCCGGGGCCTTGGTCAGCTCCAGGGTGTCCGCAGTCAGCTCCGCGATGGGAAAGCCCAGCTCGTCCATCCGGGGCACATGGCGCCAGTCGTACATATAATTGCCGCCGGCCCCCTGCCCGCCGCACTCCAGCAGGTGGCCCGCCATAATGCCCCGGGCCAGGCTGTCCCAGTCGTCCGCCGCCCAGCCCAGCTCGTGCTTGAGCGGAGCCAGGAACAGCGCGCTGTCCGCCGCGCGGCCGGTAATCACCGTGTCCGCACCCTGGTCGATGCACGCCTCGATCCCCTCGTGGCCGATGTAGGCGTTGCAGTTGTAAATTTTGTCGGCGATTTCGGTGAACTCCCCCTCGCCGTCCAGGTTGGGGAACGTCCAGCCGTCCTTCAGAAGCTGTGGGATCCGCGCCTTGATGTCGTCGCCGGTGACATACCCGATCTTATACCCCTTCAGCCCCTCGCCTTGGGCCCAGTCTCGGATGGCGTCCACGCAGCCCTGGATATTCATGCCCCCGGCGTTGGTAATCAGCCGGATGTTCCGCTCCTTGGCCGTGCGCCCCGCGTCCTTTAAAATGCGGGTCACAAAGTCGGGCGCGTACCCCTTCTTCGGGTCCTTGAGCTGCTGCTTGGCCATGATGGACAGGGTGAGCTCCGCCAAATAGTCGCAGGCCATGTACTGGATGTCGGCGGTATTTATCATGTGGACGGCGGCGTCCGGGGAGTCCCCCCAGAAGCCCTGCCCGCCGCCTATCGCAACCTTCTTCATCTTCCGGCACCTTCCGCTGCGGCCCGTTACGCCTTGCCCGTGGAGCCGGTGAGGTCCATGAAGTGTTCCGCCGTCTTTTTGATCCCGTCGTGGATGTAGGCGAACAGGCCATAGGCCCCGTTCCCGCTGCAGTCCACCGCCTGGATGGCGTCAATGGCCCCGCGGTAGAGGTCGTAGGCGATGTTCAGCTTGTTGATGCCCATCCGGCACGCCCGGGCCAGGTTTTCGTCCCCGGTGCCGGACCCGCCGTGGAGGGCCAGGGGGACGCCCACCTTGGCCGCCAGCTCCTCCAGCAGCTCAAACTGGAGGTTGGGCTCGCCCTTGTAGGCGCCGTGGATGGTGCCGATGGAGACGGCCAGCGCGTCGATGCCCGTCCGCTCCACAAAATCCACCGCCTCACTGGGCACGGTGAAGGCGTTGTGGACGTCGTTGTCGCCAAAGCCCACATGGCCCAGCTCGCCCTCCACCCCCACGCCGATGGCGTGGGCGGCCTTCACCAGCTCTTTGACCTGGGCCACGTTCTCCTCATAGGGGAGGGTGGAGCGGTCGATCATGATGTCGGTGAAGCCCGCCTGGATGGCCTTCATCGCCTCCTCATAGGTGGCGCCGTGGTCCAGGATGACGGACACCGGCACGCTGGCCCGCACCCCCAGGTCCTGGCAGATGCGCCCGAAATACTGCATATCGGGGGTGTTCATGGCCATCACCAGCAGGATCACGGGGGAACGCTTGGCCTCGGCGGCGTCCAGCACGGCCCGGACGTTCACCTCGTTGCCCACGCCGAAGGCAGGCACGCAGTAGCCCTTCTTTTTGGCCTCATTCATTGATTTTACCATGGAAACCAGCATAATTCTTCTCTCCTTTGCGTTTTGTCCGGCCCGTCTCAGGCCATTCGGATGGCGATGCGGAAGGTGTCTGGGCGGATGGCCGCCTCAAAAGCCTTCTGCGCCTCGTCCAGCCCAAACTCCCCGGAAAATAGCTTGGCGGGGTTGATGAGGCCCTTGTTGAGCAGCTGCACCGCGTGGTAGAAAGACCGCACCGACGGGTTGACCGCGCCGGTGATGACCGGGTTGGCGCTGTGCAGCCAGCCGGGGCTGACCTCCACGGGCCTGTCCGGGTGCTGGGAGCTGTACATGACCACCCGGCCCATGGGCGAGGCCATCTTCAGCGCCTGCCCCGCCACGGCGGAGACCGGCGTGGTGTTGAACACCACCTCCGCGCCCCGGCCCCCGTTAATGCGCTTGACCTCCTCCACCGGGTCGGCGGCCAGGGGGTCGATAGCCATGTCCGCCCCCAGCTCCAGGGCCAGCTCCCGGCGGGACCGGTCCGGCTCGCTCAAAATGACCCGCGCGCCGCACAGCTTTGCCGCCATGACGTGGAGCAGGCCCATGATACCGCCGCCGATGACCACCACGTCGTCGGAAATCTCAATCTGTCCCTTTTCTATGGAATTGAGCACGCAGGCCAGGGGCTCGGCAAAGACAGCGGTCTGGTCGGGCATATCCTGGTTGAGGAAATAGACCTGGCTGACGCTGACGTTCAGGTACTCGCTCAAGCCGCCGGTGCCCGGTATGTCCATCTGGGACATGTCCACGTCGTTGAGGTGGGCGCACAGCTCCGGGTGGCCCACCCGGCAGAAATAGCACTCCCCGCACTGGTGGACCAGACGCACCGCCACCCGGCTGCCCACGGGATAGGCCTTTTCATCCACGCTGCCGCCCAGGGCGCAGATTTCGCCCACCAGCTCGTGGCCGCCCACAAAGGGCAGGGGCACCTTGCTGTCCCGGGTGAACATGCGCTGCTCCCAGGTGCACAGCGCGCACGCGCGCACGCGGACGAGCACCTGGTTCTTCTCCGGCGCCGGCCTGCGCACTTCCTTGATACTTACCTCGTGGTCGCCGGTGATGGCCACGACTTTCATTTTCTCAGACATAGTTACCTCCGCATCAATTTAATTGGTTCCGGTTCAGATGCCGTAGTACATCTGCCGGTAGAGCGCCTCCAGCTCCTCCCGTGTGGGGTCCTTCGGCGCGAGGATGATATTGTAGTCCTGAAGGGACCGCTCAATATAGGCCGGGAGCCTCTCCAGGTACGGCCCCTCGGGTATGCCCGCCTCCCGGAGGGTTTTGGGCATCTCGATTTCATCGTAGAGCTTCCAGATATACGCCGCCAGCCCCCGGCACAGCTCTTCATCGCTCCCCGCCAGGCCAATGTTTCTGGCCACGTCGCTGTACACCGGGCGGGGGCCGAGATACAAAATGGTATAGGGGAGAATCAGGCCGGTCATGAGCCCGTGGGGCTTGCCGAAATCGCCCCCCGCGCCGTCCATGCCGTGGGCCATGCCGGTGATGGCGTTGTCAATGGCGCTGCCCGCCATGGTAGCCGCCACGTGCATCTTCACCCGGGCCTCCATATCCCCGTCCCAGGAGGGCTTCAGGCTGCGCAGAATGGCTGTGGCCGCCGCCGTCCCCTGGGCGGCCACCATGGGGCTGGCCGCCGTCGAGACCGCCGCCTCCAGGGCATGGGCCAGGGCGTCCGCGCCGGAGTAGGCGACGTTCTTCCGGGGTATGCTTCTCACCAGGCTGAAATCCAGGATGGCCAGGCTGGGCCGGATATGGGGGCTGAGGATCATGGCTTTCCGATGGGCGGCGTCCTTGATGACCGCGCAGATGGTGGTCTCCGAGCCGGTGCCGCTGGTGGTGGGCACAGCGACCAGGGTGCGCCTGCCGGAGAAGGGGCCCACCCCGTCCTGGGAGACCGCCTTTTCCCAAGTCATGTCCGGGTGTTCCAGAAATACCATCAGCGCCTTGGCCGCGTCCATGGACGCGCCGCCGCCCACGCCCACCACCACGTCCGGGTCATAGTCCCGCACGACCCGGATGGGTTCCTCCAGCAGCTCCATGTCCGGCTCCGACGGAACCTGGCACACCACCCGGTAGTCGACGCCCGCCCCCTCCAGAATATCCCGGTAAAGAGCCTGCTCCAGCCCCAGCGGGCCGATAATGCCCGCGTCCATCACCAGGGCCACCTTTTTGCCCTTGTAGTCCGCCAGCTTTTTCAGCGCGCCCTCCCCTACCACATAATTTGTGGTTGAAAATGTGCTAATCACCTTGACCGTCCTCCTTTATGACCGGGAAGGACACCCACGCCTGTGTCCCGTCCCCGAAGAAAATCGTCTGCTCCGCCCGCCGCGCCGCCGTCTGCAGCGCCCATATTCCCGGGTAATTGCTGTGGGCGGCATACTGGGGAAAGTCGGAGGAGGTGACGTCCAGCCTGATCCGGGAGCCCTTGTGGAGCTTCCACGCGATGTCCCACATGTCGATGGCCACCTCCACCGCCGTCCCCGGCTCATAGGCCTGCCTGCGCCCGGAGTGCCCCCGGTAGCCCAGGGTGGTAATTCCCGTCCTGATGTGGTACGCCTCCCCCGAGGGCAGGACCTCCATCACCTTGGCGGCGAAGGCGGTATCCCCGGCGGTGGAGGCGGCCTGGAAACGCACCGATATGCTCCCCATCACCGTCAGCTCCCGTTCCAGCGCGCCGGACACAAAGGAGACCACGTCCCCCCTCCACCCCGGCCCCGGCTGGCGCAGGCTGCCCTGGTGCTCCGAGGACGCCATCAGCGATTCCGCCCCGTGGGTGGGCGCCGGGTTGTCCGGGTCATAGGCGAAGCAGGCCGTCCCCGCCGCCTGCGGCGTCTCCGCCAGGCCCAGGGCCGCTCCGAAGCCGTCCCCGGCCGTGAGGTACAGCTTGAAGCCCCCCTGCTCCGGGATGCGCCAGTCCGGACGGCAGTGCCAGCTGTCCCCGCCGCACACATAGTTCACAATCCTGCCCTCCGGCAGCTCCCCCTTCACCAGGATGCCGTAAAACCAGTTGAAGCAGCGCAGAACCTCGTCCGCGTCCACATTTCTGCCCTCCCGGCCTTCCAGCACAAAATTGAAGTTGTGATCCCATGGGCCGGTGAGAAAGGTGGTGTGGGCCTTGACCCCGTCGGGCAGGGCCTTGTAGGTCTCAATGGCCGAGCCCAGGTGGTGGTCGTACCACCCCTCCCCCAGGTAAAGGGGAACCCGCACCTTGGACGGCATATCCTTCAGCATCCCCCAGAACCCGGTGTTCCAGTAGGCGTCCTCCCGGTCCGGCGACGTGACCCACTTCCGATACCAGTCCAGCCGCCCGCCCCACAGCTTCTCGTCCACCTCTGCGTGGGGCCGGAAGCGGCAGGACTCCAGATAGTCCGCGCTGATGGGCCGCCCCGCGTTCCACATGGCCCAGCTGGTGAGGATATCGTGGCGGAACAGCCCGTCCTGATAGGCGGAGGTGTGGCGGAACACGCCGTAGTGGGTGAGGTACATGGTCTTGACCTTGGGGGGCAGAATATCCGCCACCACCCACCCGGTCAGCGCCAGGTAGGAGCAGCCGGCGTAGCCCATGCTGCCCACCCACACAAGCCCGTCCGCCCAGTCCAGCATGTCCTTGCCGTCATCCCGCTCGTTCACGTTGGGCTCCCAGGTTCCTTCCGAGCCCCCGGTCCCCCGGCAGTACTGGTAGATGTAGCCAAACCCCCGGCGGGCGTACTCCCGCGCCGTCAGGCGGTAGGCCGCGTCCGCGTCGGGATAGCAGGAGCGGCACACCACCGTGGGGAAGCGCCCCCCGCCCGGAGGCCGGTATACCACCGTGCGCAGCCGCACCCCGTCCCGGGCGGGCAGCATCAGCTCCTCGACCTGGATATCCTCCACAAAGGGCTTGACAGGGCATCGGGCAAACTGGTCCCGGATGCGGGCCAGCTCCCGGTCCTTTTCCTCCTGTGTGTAAGGCACCGCGATCCCTCCCCCCTATGGGCACACCAGCCGGCACGCCACCCAATGCCCCGGCTCCACCTCTCTGAGGGGGATGTCCTGTCCCCGGCACGCGTCGGTGGCGTGGGGACACCGGGCGGCGAAGCGGCAGCCCGGCTTGGGCTCGATAGGGCTGGTGAGCTCGCCCCGCATGACCTGGGTGTTGAGCCTGCGCTGGCGCAGGCTGGGGATAGGCACGGCGTCCAAAAGCCCGTTGGTGTAGGGATGCAGGGGACGCTTGAACAGGGTTTTGGAGTCGGCGTACTCCACGCATTGGCCCAGGTACATGACGATGATGTCATGGCTGATGTGCTTGACCACGCTCAGGTCGTGGGTGATGAAGATATACGTAAGCCCCCGGGAGTCCTGGAGGTCCATCAGCAGGTTCAAAATCTGGGCCTGGATGGACACGTCCAGGGCGGACACCGGCTCGTCGCACACGATGAATTCCGGGTCCACCGCCAGGGCGCGGCCGATGCCGATGCGCTGGCGCCGCCCGCCGTCCAGCTCATGGGAGTAGCTCTCCCTGTAGGCGGGGGCCAGCCCAACGGTGCGCATGATCTCGTCCACCCGCTCCTCGTACTCCGCCTTGCCCTGGGTGAGCTTATAGTTTTTCAGCGGCTCCCCGATCAGGCTGGACACATTTTTCCGCGGGTCCAGCGACGCCTGTGGGTCCTGGAAGATCATCTGCATCCGCTTCCGGTAATCCCGCAGCTGCCGCTCATTGAAGCGGGTGATGTCCACCCCGTCGAAAAAAATCTGCCCCGCGGTGGACTCGTGCAGGTGCAGCAGCACCTTCCCCAGGGTGGACTTTCCGCAGCCGGATTCGCCCACCACCCCCAGGGTGCGCCCTTTGGGGATGGAGAAGCTGACCCCGTCCACCGCGTGGAGCATCCCCTTTGAGGTCTTGAAATACTTTTTCAGGTCTTTGACCTGGATCAACGTTCTTTCTTCCATGGCTCACCCCTCCGTCCGCTTATCAAACAAGTGGCACCGGATCATGTGGTCGGGGGCCACCCGGACCATGCCGGGGGCCTGCCCGCACCGCTGGGTGGCGAATTTGCAGCGCTGGGCGAACCGGCAGCCCTCAATCTTCACCGACGGGTCGGGGATCATGCCCTCAATGGTCTCCAGGCGCTGGGCGTCCTCGTCCAGCTTGGGGATGGCGTTGAACAGCCCCCGGGTGTACGGGTGGAGGGTCTGGCTGTCGAAAATGGCCTCCACGCTGCCGTATTCCACGCACTGTCCGGCGTACATCACCGCCACCTTCTCGCAGGTCTGGGCTACCACCCCCAAATCGTGGGTGACCAGGATCATGGCCGTGTTCAGCCGCTGCTGCAGCTCGTGGATCAGCCCCAGCATCTGGGCCTGGATGGTCACGTCCAGGGCGGTGGTGGGCTCGTCCGCCAAAATCAGCTTGGGCTCGCAGGCCAGGGCGATGGCGATGACGATCCGCTGCTTCATCCCGCCGGAAAACTCGTGGGGATACTCGTTTTTGCGGTTGGCCGGGATGCCCACCAACTCCATCATGTTATCGACGGTTTTTTCCAGTTCCTCTTTCTTTTTGCCCTTGTTGTGTTCCTGGAGCACCTCTAAAATCTGGTCGCCCACGGTGAGCACCGGGTTCAGGCTGGACATGGGGTCCTGAAAAATCATGGACACCGTCCGCCCCCGCAGCTCCCGGAGCCTGGAGTCGGGTACGCGCAGAATATCCTCGCCGTCCAGGGTGATGGACCCCTCCACCACCTCGCCGATCCCCTCGGGCAGAAGGCCCATGATGCTCAGGCAGGCGGTGGTTTTGCCCGCGCCGGTCTCGCCCACCAGCCCCAGCGTCTCCCCGTAGTCCAGATCGAAGGACAGGCCGTTCACCGCGTATACCCTGGATATCTCTGTATTGTAGTCCACGCTCAGATCCCGGATTGATAACAGTTTCTTTGACATAGTCCCCCTCCCCTTCATCCGGCGGCCCGGGCTGCGCCCGCCCGCTTGGTCCGCTTCCCGCGCCGGGCCAGCGTCCCGCGGAGCTTGGGGTCCAGCGCGTCCCGGAGCGAATCGCCCACCATGTTGAAGCAGAGCACCACGATCATGATGCAGATGCCGGGCGCGATGGCGATGATGGGATCCCTGGACAGGTACTTATAGCCGTCGTTCACCATCCCGCCCCAGCTAGCGGTGGGCGGGTTGATGCCCATGCCCAGAAAGCTCAGCGCCGCCTCGCTGAGGATGGCGCTGCCCAAGTTCATGGTCATGAGAACCAGGTTGGCGGAGACGCAGTTTGGAAAAATGTGCACCAGGGTATTTTTGATTTTGGACGCGCCGCACAGCACGCCCGCCGTCACATAGTCCATCTCCTTCACCGACAGCACCTGGCCCCGGGTCACCCGGGCGTAGCTGGGGATCATGCAGATGCCGATAGCCACGCAGATATTGCCCAGCCCCTTGCCGAAAATGGTGCCCAGGAAGAGGGCCAGGATAATCATGGGCACCGACATCATGGCGTCCATGATCCGCATGAGCACCGTGTCCACGATCCGCCCGCCCATGCCCGCGATAAGCCCCACCAGCATCCCGAAGCCCCCGGCAATCAGCGTGGAGGCGATGCCCACCACCAGCGACACCCGGCTGCCGTAGATGATCCGGGACAGCACGTCCCGGCCCATGGAGTCCGTCCCCAGCCAGTGCTCCGGGCTCATCCCCTGGAGCTGGCTGACCAGCTTCTGCTCATAGGGGTCGCAGGGCGCCAGCACCGGCGCCAGGGCGGCGGTTACCACCAGCAGCAGCAGAATGGCCAGGCACACCACCGTGGACTTTTTCCCGGTGAGCACCTTGAACACCCTGGAGCCGGTTATTTTCTTCCATAATGATTTTTTGTTCACGTTGACCTCCACTTCCCGCCGGGATCAGTCGTTTCTGATTCTGGGGTCGATCACGCCATACAGCACGTCCACCACCAGGTTGCAGACCGCCACCACCACGGAAATGACCAGCACACCGTTTTCCACCACCATGAAGTCCCGGGCCTTGATGGCCGAGATCATCAGGTTGCCCAGCCCCGGGATGACGAACACGCTCTCCACCAGCACGGTGCCGCCCACCATGGCCCCCAGGGAGGCGCCCATCACCGTGACGATAGGGATGAGGGCGTTGCGCAGCTGGTGGCGGAAGGTGATGGTCCTGGCGCTGACGCCCTTGGCCTTGGCCGTGGTCACATAGTCCTGGCGGATGACCTCCAGCATGGAGGAGCGGGTCTGCCGGCAGAACTGGGACATGTAGTTGAGGGCCAGCACCGTCACCGGCAGCACCGAGTGCCGGATGGCCGCGCCCAGGTCGTCCTGGGGATAGACATACCCGGAGGTGGGCAGTATGTGCAGTATGTTGGCAAAGACCAGGATCAGCATCAGCCCAAACCAGAACATGGGCATGGACATGCCGATGTTGGCCACCACTGAGATGAGCGAATCCAGGACGGTGCCCCGGTTCTTCGCCGCCACAATGCCCAGGGACACCCCGATGACCACCGCGATGACAAACGCGGGGAGCACAATGGACAGGGTGACCTGGAGTCGCTGCACCAGCACGTCGGAGATCTCCATCTGAAGGGAGATCGACCTGCCCATCTCCCCGCGGAACAGGCCGCCCAGCCATTTGAAGTACTGCACCAGCACGGGCTGGTCATAGCCGAAGAGCTTTGTGTAGTATTCGATCTGGCTCTCGGTGGCGCTGGCCCCCAGGAAATTGGTGACCGCGTCGCCGGGCACCAGCTGCATCAGCAGAAACACCATCAGCGTCACAATGAATATCACAATGACCGACTGCACGATCCTTCGTCCAATCATTTTAAGCAGCTTGCTGCTCACAAATCAGTCCCCCCATCTTTGACGGAAGGGGCCGCGCGGGACACGGCCCCTTCCCTGTCAAAACTTGTCTGGTGCGCCGCCTCCTACTTGTCCATCCAGGCATCGGCGATGCTCCAGATGTTCGCCTCGCACACCGCGCGCCCGTCGTCCTTCAGGTAGTCATACTTGTAATACATGTTCTTGATGACCAGCAGCGGCTTGCCGAACAGGGCGCTGCCCGTCTCCTGGTCGTAAATCAGGGCCTGGAGCTGCCACTCATAGTCCAGCTTCTCCTTCTCGTCGGACGACGCGCGGATCTTCTCCAGCAGCTCCATGTGATCCTCGGGGTGCTGGATGCCGGCGGCGTAGAAGGTGCCGTTATAGTCCAGATGGCGGCCCATATACAGGCCCAGGTCCGGGGAGATGGTGGCGTAGTGGCCCATAATCCCCTCCCAGTTGCCGGTGGAGTACATGGACACCTCGGTGGCGTTGTCCACCATGTTCAGCTCGCAGTGGATGCCCACCTCGTCCAGCATGGCCGCCGCCGCGGTGAAGTAGTCGGAGACGTAGGGGGAGACGGTGAGGGTGGTGTTGAAGCCGTCGGGATAGCCCGCCTCGGCCAGCAGCGCCCGGGCCTTGTCCTGGTCATAGCCCAGGGGGGTGATATCGGTGTTGTAGGTGATGGCCTCCGGCGTGGCCCATTGGTCGGTGGGGGTGTACACGCCGTAGCCAAAGGCGTCGCAGATGGCCTTGGAATCCACCGCCAGCGCCATGGCCCGGCGCACCCTGGCGTCGGCAAAGGGGGAGCCGGCGTCGGCGCTGTTGGGGATGAGGCCGCAGATGGTCAGCCCCTGGCCGTTGGTGTTGGTCTCGTTGACGATGGTTCCGCTGGCGGTGGAACCCATGGCCATCAGGTCGGAGGCGATGGTCATATCCGCCAGCATAATCATGTCGTACTCGCCGGCTTGGAAGGCGGAGGACAGGGTGGTCTGCTGCTCTACCACGTAGATTTCCACACCGTCCAGATAGGGCTTGCCCTCCTGCCAGTAGTTGGCGTTCTTGGTGTACTTGATGGAGACGCCCGGGTTGAACTCAGACACCTGGAAGGGGCCGGTGCCGCACGAGGAAGTCCGCAGCGCGTCCACGTCCTCCAGCGCCTTGGGCGACATGTAGTACACAAAGAAGCCGATGGACTCCACCGCGGAGGACGACCAATTGCTCAGCACCATTTTGATATGGGTGTCGTCGATCACCTCCATGGCGGTGATCACCGCCGTCTCCGTGCGCTCCTTGGACTGGTACTCCTCAATGTTCCGCTTCACCGCTTCGGCATTGAAGGGTTCGCCGTCGGCAAACTTCACGTTTTCCCGCAGGGTCCAGGTGATGCTGGGCTCGTCCGCGTCAATCTCCCAGCCGGTGGCCAGCAGCCCGACGGTGGAGCCGTCCTCCGCGTAGGTCACCAGGGACTCGTAGGCGGTGGTCAGGAAGAGCAGGGACGCGTTGTTTGTGCACTCCGGCGTATAGCCGGGGGACACGATGCCGTTGCCGCTGGCGTAGCGGAGTACGCCGCCCTGCTTGGGGCCGGACGGGCTGCTCACATCCTGGGATGCGCCGGGCGCGGCGCTGGGTGCGCCGGACGTGCCGGGGGATTCCACCTCCGGCTTGCTTGCGCAGCCGGCCATCAGCAGGCAGAAGCCCATGCACAGGGCCAGGAGCAGCGCCATGCTCCTCTTTGCGCGGCCAGTTTTTTTCATATCATGTATCCTCCTTCTTTTATTATGCAAATTTTCATTGCATTTCTTGTTAAAACGTTGTACTATAACGTTGTACTAATCATAGCGCAATTGTCGAAGTGTGTCAATTGTGCAAATGCCATTAAAATTAGAAAGGAATTGTGGTGAAAATGACCAAATACTTGGTTGGCATTGACCGCGGGCACAGCGGGGTGCGCGCCGGCTGCTTCGACATGCGGGGGAGACTGGCCAGCGGCGCGAACGTTGACGTACCCATCCACACGCCCCGGCCGGGCCAGTCGGTGTGCCGCCCGGAGGAGCTGGCCGCCTGCATCCTCCAGGCCGTCAAGACAGCGGTGGACGGCCTGCCCGGCCCGGAGGCCCGCCGCGCCATTGCCGGGGTCAGCTTCAGCATCGCGGGGGGGCCGCTGATCGGGTACGCCCAGGACGGTTCCATACCCTTCGGCATCATTTTCCCCAGCGATTGCCGGCGCGGGGACTTCTTCTATGCCTCCAAAGCCCTGGAGAGGGCCGGAATTTCCGTGGAGGAATACACCGCCGCGGTGACCACCCCGGTCCCCTGGATGCTCAGCAATATCCTGTACCTGCAAGACCGCTTCCCCGACATATGCGGTAAAATCACCCGCTGGGCGGTGAGCGAGCACGCCCTGTTCCTCCGCACCCTGGGCTCCCCCCACATGTGGGAGACAGAGTGCCGGGGAAGCATGCACTTTAACTATGACCCGATTGCCCGAAAATATGTGGCACGAATCTGCGATGCCGTGGGTCTCCACGGGGACGATTTCCTCCCCCTCCACTATGCGGACGAGTGCTGCGGACAGGTGTCCGGGGAGGCGGCGGACGCCACCGGCATTCCCGCCGGGACACCCCTCTTCCTGGGCACCAACGACATGGTCCCCCACGTTCTGGCCCAGGGCGCCATCGGGGAGGGCTGCGCCATCGCCAATTACGGAACCTTCGGCTCCACCGGAATGCGCATCACCGATGCGGCACGATTCCGTCCCCTGCCCGGATCCAGGTATTCCCTCCACGCCACCGGCGGCGGATTCCGGGACGACTGGCAGATCAGCTCCAGCGTCAACGGCTGCGGCGCTTCCTATGCCTGGCTCAACCGAAATGTCTGCGCGGGGCTGGATGGCGGACGCGGCGGTTCCCCGGCGCTCTACGCGGCCATGAACCGGGCCGCAGGCTCCTCCCCCATCGGCGCCAACGGGCTGTACTACTATCCCGACATTATCGGCGGACGCGCGGCCTTCCTTGGCATCGGCACCCACACCGCCATGCCGGATATGGTACGCGCCGTACTGGAAGGGATGGCCTTTGAGATGCTGGGCGCGCTGCGGGAGGTGGAGGACTCCACCGGTGCCGGCATCAAGCGGCTTTTTGTGGCCGGGGGCGTCACAAAAGCGGATGTGTTCACGCAAATGCTGGCCGATATGTACCAGATGGATATCGTCCGGGCGGACGTGGATCCGGATATGGCGGGGGCCAAGGGCGCGGCCATGATCGCCGGTATCGGCGCGGGACTGTTTCAGGACATCGCCGACGCGGCCGCCCATATGGCCGGACGGGAGGCCGTAACCGTCCATCCCATTCCCTCCCAGATGGAGCAGTACCGGGAGCAGCTTCCCAACTGGCAGGCCCGCCTGGGGCAGCTGGCCCGGTGACTCTTCGGTAAAAGGATAACATAAAAGGTCACGGCCTCCATCCATGTGATGGGGTCGTGACCTTTTTCCAGTCCTGACAGCCCAGGGAATATGGGGGCCTCCTGCGGGGCATCTGCGGGACACGCCCAACAGGCTGAACTTTTGGACGAGAAAACAATAGAAAAACTCCCGAAACCTTACGATTTCGGGAGTTTACATGGTGGAGACTACAGAACTCGAATCTGTGACCTCTTGCGTGTGAAGGATTTAGTCACAAATGTCTCCAACCAGTTGCGCCACAACCAATTCCTGATTTCAAATTAATCGGTTTTGCAACATATTTCGCAACAGATCAAAGGGCTATTGCGAATTCCTTGTTTTCCGGTATATGAACGTCTTGCGATACAGCCCCCAAGGCACCTGGTTTTATACCCATATACGGACAAGGAGGTTAGTATGACTTCTATTATTTCGATTACAAACTCTAAGGGTGGTGTAGGTAAAACCACAACTGCCCTTAACTTGGGAATGGCGCTTGTTTCTGAGAAAAAGCGAGTGCTATTGTGCGATAATGATCCCCAGGGCAATCTCACAGCTTCATTGGGCTATATCCCGGCAGAGCAATCTCATGCCTTGGCGAATCTTCTGCTGGCTGCCATCGACTATCCGGAGGATCTGGAACTGCACCTTGGCCGAACCATCATACATACGGACAGCGGCCTCGACCTGCTTCCGGCTAACCGCCGGCTGGCTGACGCCGCCGCACGGCTTCAAGTGATGCAACTATCTCAGTACAATGCCGTGGGCGAGGTAAACCGGGCCTGCGAGAAGGTCATGTCTGTGTTGCTGGAGCAACTGCAAGACCAATATGATTATATCATAATTGACTGCGGATTGAAACATGAACTTTTGACCGTCAACGCCCTGGCAGCCTCGGACTACTGCATTATCCCGGTACAGGCTCACTTTCTGGCCAGCGAGGGGATCCCCGATGTGCTGGAGCTGGTCAAATCGGTGCAGGCCAAATTCAATCCCAACCTCAAGATTGCGGGGATCCTTCTGACTATGTACCAGTCCAGACCCCAGCTGTGCCAGAGTGTGAAAGCCAGCGTTTCCGAGGTCTACGGCGAGGATTTCCACGTGTTCCAGCGGCCCATCGAGTATTCCATTAAAGTGGCGGAGTGCCCTGCGGCGGGACAGAGCATTTTTGAGTATGCCCCCAAAAACGCCGCCGCCGAATCCTACCGCAGTCTGGCGGAGGAGGTGCTGGCCCTTGGCTAAAAAGGCAATGGACGACTTGCTGAAGCGCCGAATGTCCGCCACGCAGCAGGCATCCGAGCTCCAGGCTTCAGACGAAGCCTATGCGAAGCTGTTCCAGAAAGCGCCGCCCGCGGTGAGCGCCAAAATTTGTAATTTACGGCTGGACAAGCTCACACCATTCTTCACCGCAGACATTGGCTTTCGTCCCTACACCCCGTCTCAGCTTCAGGCCCTTGCGGGGCAGCTTGCTGAGGATGGGCTGATGGTTCGCATTATCGTGCGGCCCATCCCTGGGGAGGAACGCTATGAGATTTTGGCAGGGCATAACCGTACCGCCGCCGCCCGGCTGGCCGGATGGTCAGAAATCCCTGCCGAGGTCGTAGAGGCTGACGATGCCCGGGCAGTCGTCATTGCCACCTCCACCAACCTGATCCACCGTCATGATTTGTCTATCATTGTGCGGGGCAAGGCATATAAGGCGCTGCTGGATGCCAAGAACAGAAATGGGCAGAGAAATGCCGCTGAGGGGACCTTTGGCGATTCTCGCCAAAGGTACAACGCCCGGGCGCTGGTGGCTGAGTTCTTTGGTGTCACCGAGTACGAGATCCGCAAGGCGGTCAAGCTCACCTATCTCATCCCGGAACTGGTCAGCATCCTGGAGACAGCCCCGAAGCAGCTGAACTTGGCCTGCGCCGATATGATAGCGGACTATGACCCGGAATCCCAGCAGGCGTTCATTGAGATGTGCCGCAATGAGAGTTATCCGCTCAACAAGGCCGCTATGAAGTATATCGCTTCCAAGTGCCCACCCCCTTCCGCCAAGCACCAGGATATGTACGAGGCATGGCGGGAGGCCCGGGCGCGGGCCGAAAAGCGTTTGGCCGCCCCGCCCAAGAAGATATCCTTTGCCCGCAAGCAGTTTGCCCCCTACCTGGACGGGCGCAGCGACAAGGAGATCGAGGCCCTGTTTTTGGAGTTCCTGCGGGAACGGATGAGATAATGTATAATATCAAAAACAAGTGCTCGGAGGTATTGCCATGAGCGAACAGGACAAGATTCGATTATTTGAGGATCAGCCAATCTGAACAGCGTAGGATGCAGAACAGGAAGAATAGTCCTTTCCAGTAGTAGATGTGGCGAGCGTACTAACAGATCAGCCGACGCAACACAATGCCAGTACCTATTGGGCTGTGCTGAAAAAGCGGCTAAAGGATGAAGGTGCAGATCAGTTGCTTACAAATTGTAAGCAACTGAAATTAAAATCTCCGAAAACCTGCGGGACAATATGAGCACCACTGAACTCATTCTTAATATGCTGGCGGAAAACTCTACCAAGGCAATCTCCAAGAGGGAGCAACCGGAGGGTTCTGAAGAAAATCGTGAAGTGGCATAGCGGGGCGGCGGGGTCGCCCACATTGCCCGTCAGGCGTTAGAGAGTGAAACGGGAGCGCCGGTGGTCACGGCTCAGAATGCCATGCAGTTGAATACCGTGGTCACCAATATGATCAAGCAGGTGGCCGAATCTCAGCCGGATGACCCGAAGGGATCAGACAACTGACAATCGAAAAATACTGGAGAAAGGCTTGACGCCGCAAGGCGTCAGGCTTTTCTTTTGCCCTGGAGGTGGCCCTATGCGTATTCCTATCAGCGAAATCAAGGTAAACCCCGGACGGAGGAATGCCGCGCCGGCCGATGTCCGGGAGCTGGCGGACAGCATTGTCGAGGTCGGCCTGCTGAATCCCGTCACAGTCAGTCAAAGCCGAACCCTCATCGCCGGGCTTCACCGGCTGGAGGCTGCCAAGCTGCTGGGCTGGACGGAGATCGAGTGCGTTGTCAGCGGCTTAGAGGGCCTGCGGGCTGAGCTGGCGGAGATCGACGAGAACTTTGTGCGCAGCGACCTGACGCCTCTTGAGTTCGGGGAGCTGCTTCTGCGCCGGAAGGAGGTCTACGAAGCCCTCCACCCTGAGAGCGTCCAAACCAACCAGGGCGGGCCCTTTCGCGGCAATCAGCACCAGAAGGTCAGCGACAAAATGACGCAGACCACAAAATCCTTTGCTCAGGACACCGCCGAGAAACTGTGCATTGGCCGCCGCACGGTGGAGCGCCAGGTGCAGATCGCCAAAAACCTGACCTCTGAGGCAAAGGACATCCTCCGCGGAGCGGATACGCCGGTCACCCGGAAGCAGGCCCTGGCCCTCTCCCGGCTGGAGCCGGGCCCCCAGGCGGAGGCCGCCGCCCTGCTGGCCGCCGGGGAGATCAAGTCGGTAGAGGAGTACGCGCCCCCCGTCCGGGCGGGGCCTGTCCCGCAACCCGGCCCTGCCCTGACCCCGGATGCCTTGGCCGCTGAAGCGTCACAGTTCGCGCAGGTGCTCCGGCGAACATCTGAACGGTGTTGCTCAGAGATCTTTGCCTGTCTGATGCCCGCACAGGTCAACGCCCTCCGACGTCAGATGGCCAGTGCGCGGAATGCGGTAGAGAAATTTGAAAAATTACTGGAGATGACAACGAAATGATGAGAAGCAATCGCCCCACTCACAGCCCCTTCGACAGCACCGCCATTGACCGCCTGCGCCGGATGGGGCTGGCCACGGCGGACGGTTCGGTGGAGCGGGATGCCATGGCGGTGTTCTGCTGCATCTTCGCCGGACAATTCTATGACGATCTGTGCGACTACCACCAGGACGACGTCCAGGCGGTCAAAGCCGCTGTCACCCCCCTGGTGGATGGCGTGGACACCGGCAATCCCCAGGGAAAGTTCCTGATGATCTGCCTGCAATATGACAGCATCTACCGCTCCCTGCCCGACCCGGTTTGGTGGCTCAGCGGCAGTCCGGCCTTTGCAGAGGCCTTCGCGGACGGCTTCCTGGCCCACTTGAAACGGCTGGATGAAGCATCAGGAGGTTGAACCTAATGGTACAGGACAACGCGATTTACATTGTTCCGGCTTCGTTGCAAGAGGCCAACGACTATTTGGCGGAGCACATCCGCCGGTGCCAGCCCATGCGCGGCTGTAAATTTTCCGTGGGCTGTGCCCTGGATGGGGAGCTGGTGGGCGCGGCCATCGTGGGCCGCTGCCGGGACGACGCTCAGGCGGTGCAGATCGACCGCATTTACACCACCGGGGGCCGTGCCGCCTACGGGATGCTCTACGGTGCGGCGGCACGGGCGGCCCAGGCCCTGGGCTATTGGAAAATCATCGCCTTCCTGCCGGCGGACAGGCCGGACTCCGCCCTGCGCGCTGCGGGATGGGTCCGTGCCGACCCTGTGGATACCAACAGGAAGTGGGCATCGAAAACCCTGCGCTATGAACGGCTGCTGATAACGCGCCGCCGATGGAGGAGGTGAGACCATGAAGGGTATCAAAGTCTACGCACCCCCGGAGCGGGCCGCGCCCGTGGCCCAGTTCATCGACGGCCTGGAGCCCCGGCTGCGGGAAAAGCTGATTCGTCAGCTCATCGTTCTGCCCACCACACCGCGGGCCAACCTCCGGGAACCCCACTACAAGCACTTCACCTTGGAGCGGTACCGGGAGCTTTACGAGCTGCGCGAGCGGGGCCGTGTGTTGGTGCGGGTCATCTTCACCATCCGGCCCAACGGGGAGGTCATCCTGCTCCATGGCTTCATCAAGCGGCAGAGCCGGGACACCATGCAGGCCCTGGAGCAGTCCCTCGACATCCTGGCCCGGCTGCGGGAGCGGCCGGAGCTGGCAGTGGAGTACATCGTGAAGGAGGAAAAGCTGTGAACCGGCATACGCCCATTCGCGGGCCCCCCATAGGGCTTGCCCGGATATCCCAGCACCCAACTTGACGAAAGGAGTATTTGAACCTAATGAAAAAGATTTGCCTTTGTCTGCTGCTGACGGCGGCGTTGACCATGAGCGCCAGCGCCCTGGAGGTGCCTACCAATACGGTGGTGCAGAACCTCAACGGCAGCCAGCAGGTGGTCAAGACCTATACCGTTTCCCCCGAGGTGGACGCCCAGACACTGATTGAGGAGCCCTTCCAGTTGGAGGGCTTTCTTTATACCTACGCGGACATCGTGAAGCAGGACAACCGGGTGGCCGAGCGCCAGACCCACACCGAAACAGTGACGGTGGAGACAGCCAAGAAGAACCTGGATGTGATCCTGGAGCAGCTGGCCCCTACCATGGAGTATGACGACGGCACCTGGGCGGGCACCCTGGCCCTGGATCACACTAGTATCCACACCCAGGCGGCAGGCTACACCACCGGTAGCAGTACGATCACTGCCACCAAGACCATCGGCCCGCTGGATCGCAATGATATGTCCTATGTCCCTGCCACCACGACAAAGAACGGGGTGACGCTGAACCTGTCCAATGTGGAATGGCAGGTCATCGGCACCGATCTGACGGGTGATATGCTGGCCCCCTGCTCTTATCAGGCGGTGGCCACCTACAGCGGCAAGAGCTACTACAAAGCCGCCACCGGGTATGTCACCACCGCCAACTATGTGGGTGAAATCACCCACGAGGGGGTGGAGAGCGTCACCTATCGGGTAACGTACCTGGGTGAGGAGCGCAAATCGGAGCCCAGCCCTGTCCCTGGATCGGAACATCCCAACCTGTTTCAGCGGGCTTTGTCCTCCCCGAACCTTCTGCGCAATGTGCTGGGGGGCGCGGGCGTCATTACGGCGGTGGTACTGACAGTGCTGCTGGTTCTGTCCCGCCTGGAGGTCAAATCGCTGCGGGCAGGGAACGGTGAGTCGGACGATGAACAGGAGGAAGACGACACATGAACAAGATGAGAAACTTGTTGGGACTGGCTTTGGCGGCGGGCGCAGCGCTGTCCCTGACGATCCCGGCCTTCGCTTCGGATTACAGCTTTGCGACGACCGCGCCCCAGGACTACTACGGCAGCACCAGCTATGAGGATGTGTACGGTTCCCAGTACAACTACGGCGGCAGGAATGCCGTGGACTACGATGTGCCCGAGCTGGAGTATGGCCGCATGAGCACCACCATGACCGGCGTGATGGAGCGCACCATCCTGCCCGGGCTCCAGGGAGCTGTGTCCACCACGGACGGTTCCGGCGTCTATGGGGTTGGAGGTGGCAGCCCTCTCACGGAGCTGGTCATCGACGGGGACGGCGGCCCCGGTTCGGGCGTCAGCCCTGCTCCGCCCGGCATCCAGCAGCCCGGCTACACCAGCGTGCAGGGCATGGCCTACAAAGACGGCAGCATCGGCACCCTGTCCATCCCCAAGCTGGGTATCAATGTGAAGGTGTGGGAGGGCGAGACCAACGCCAGCATGGCCAAGGGTCTGGGCCACTACAGCTCCACCTCCGGCTGGTCCGGCAACATCGGGGTGTGTGGGCACAACCGGGGCGCAAAATATAACATCGGCGCTATCAAAAACCTGGTGGCCGGCGATATCATCACCTATACCACCATCTACGGCACCCGCACCTACCAAGTGACAATGGTGAAGATTATTGCCAACACTGACTGGAGCTATCTCCAAGGGACGGCGGACAACCGTATCACCATCACCACCTGCTTGGAGAACCAGCCCGCAAAAAGAATTTGCGTGCAGGCGGTAGAGAAAAGTTCCTGAATCCGGCCAGATATGGGAAATTTGAGGAGGTGGAAACGCAAAATCATTTTATCGGCGCAGGGAATTCAAATAATCCTTTGACAATTATACCGCATGGGATTATGCTCAAATCAGAAAGAAATGAAAGGAGCATTTTATCATGAGGAAAAGGATTATTACACTGCTTTTAGGGATGGCATTGGGCATGGCTTTGCTCAGTGGAGGGTATGCGGCGGCATCTACGGTTTTGACCGCTACACCCAGCAGTCAGACTATTTACATTGACGGCCAGCAGGTGACCATGACCGCCTACCTGATTGGCGGCAGCAACTATGTGAGGCTTCGGGACATCGGCGAGGCTGTGGGCTTCAACGTCTACTGGGATGGGACAGTGCGAATTGAGAGCGATAAGCCCTATACCGGCGTGGCGCCGGGGAATACGGCATCCGTTCCCACCCAGCAGCCCTCCGGCACCGTAACCATCCCCACAGACGGCTCCCGGTACGTCCCCAAAAATGGTGACAAGATCGCCTGTAATGATGGCACTGTTTACGCCGTCACCGACGCCAGTGGCTATGACGCGAATATGTTCGCCGAGGGTCCTCTGGGTCCCCTGCCCACCGCCGCCTGTGATTGGAGCAGCTTTCCTGCCATGGTCCTGCCCCAAGCGGAGGCCCGCCACTTCTCCCTGCCGGACGGCGAGTACCTGTTCCTGCGCAACCTCTATGAGACCCGTCGGATGCAGTACACCCTGATGAATCTGGCCGGGACCCACCCGGACACCAGCCAGGGCGGGCGGCTTCGCTACGGCTCCAAGGGGACGCCCTACGTCTCCATCAGTCTCACCGTCCCGGACGACCTCACCGCCCACTCCTTCTGGCCCTGGCGGGAGAGCGAGCTGTCCAACAACTTCAACTCCTGCCCGCCTGGAAAATACTTCGTGGAAGCCTGGGATGTGTTCAAGAACGGCAAATTTCTCTATACCGAGTACAAGATCGCAACAGCTATCTAAACTTCAAAAATCACTGACTAAGGGGGCGCCATCCGGCGCTCCCTTTCATTTTAGGAGGTATACATGAAAAAACGGTTTTTATCCCTGCTGTTGGTCCTGGCCATGGCGTTGGGGATGATCCCCAGCGCCATTTTTCCCGCCTCCGCCGCCTCCACCCCGGAGGAGGCTCTGGGCGAAATCAATATCTACAATAGCGGCGTGACCTTGGACTACCTGTGCGTCAACGGCCGGGTGAAAGAGCAGCCCTACGACTACTACCTCTATACCAACTCCAAAGGTGAGCAGGTAGAGATTCCCGTGTACTGCGTCAATCCCACCATCTACGGCGTTCCCGAGACGGTGGGCCCCGGCCAGAGCATCAAGTACATCGCCAATGAGAAGTCCAAGGACCCCAAGGTCATGGGGATCGTGGCCAACGGCTACCCCACCAAGACCCTGGCTGAGCTGGGCGTCAACTCCAAGTACGAGGCGTGGTACGCCACCAAGATCGCCCTGTGGTGCTATCTGCTGTCCAACTGGGACATCTCCGCCCTGTCGGTGAACCCCGGCTGTTCCGATCAGGCGGCGGCCCAGAGGGTGCTGGCCGCCGTGAAAAAAGCCTACAGTGGCATCAGCTGGACCTCTAACCTGGAGCCTGGCTTAACCTGCACCCCGGATCAGCCTGTTGCCTATGATGTGACCATCGACGGTAAAGCCTACAAGCAGCAGGTCTACACTGCCGCATCCCTGACCTGGGTGTGCGACTACGACATCAACGTGGGCTTCTCCACCCCGGACAATGTGCCCGCCGGCACTCGGATCGTGGACATGGAGAACAAGGACATCACCGCCATCCCCACGCAGTACGTTCAGGGACAGGGCTATGTGGGTCAGTTCAAGGTGCTCTATCCCGCCGACGCTGTGGAGGGGAAAAGCGGCAGCGTCCAGCTCTCCCTGAACGCGGATGTGTACCAGTACGCCATCTATTACGCCATCTGCGCTGAGTCTGACAAGTACGGCAACCTACAGCGATACATGGCCACAACCGACCCCACCACGCCCATCCGCATCAACGCCATCAGCGCCTACTCCGGCGGCCCGGATGTGCCCGATACCCCCGACATCCCCGATACGCCGGACACCCCCACGGCCGGTCCCGGCTCCCTGCGGATCATAAAGCTGGAGACGGGCACCGAGATTCCTCTGGCCGGGGCGGTTTTTGAGGTGGTGGGCCCCAACGGAGACACCATCGGCGTCTTTGCCACCGATGGGAGCGGAACCATCGTCATCCCCGAGGCGGAGCCCGGAAATTATACCATTTACGAGCGGTCCGCTCCGAAATTTCACCTGCTCTGCAAAAACTCCGCCCAAAATGTCACTGTAGTGGAAGGAAAAGAGGCCGAGGTGACCTTTTACAACGACCCCTACGGGTCTTTGCGGGTGGAGAAGTACAGCGACACCGGCGAGGGCCTGGAGGGCGTCACCATACAAATCAAGCACATTGAAAGCGGCGCTACCCAGTCCGCCCAGACCGGACCGGGGGGCGTCGCCGTCTTCGATGAGCTGAAACCGGGTGCTTACGAGGTGCGCGAAACCGCCGGAATCAAGGGCTGGATCGCGGATACAGAGACCATCCAGACCGTCTCCGTGGTGACGGGTGAAATGTCCACAGCGACCTTTACCAACAAGGAGCTGCCCGGCCTCAAAATCATCAAATATGACCGAACCACTATGGCAATTTTGCCCGACATCACCTTTACCGTTTGGCGGGATGGCGAGCTGTTGGGCGATTTCAAGACCAATGCCTTGGGGGAGATCGTCCTCACCGATCAGAAACCGGGTACTTTCCTGGTGCAGGAAAAGCAGAGCGACGACGCCCACATCACTGTCACCACCCCCCAGCAGGTGGAGCTTCACGCAGGCGACGGCATCAAGGAGCTGGTGTTCTTCAATGACCTCAAGCCTGGGATGCACCTCATCAAGGTGGACAGCGCCGACCTCTCCAAGCCCATTGCCAACGCGAAATTCAAATTCGAGGCGGTGGACGGAAGCTGGGGCCCGGTGGAGATGACCACGCTGGAGGACGGAACCATCGACCTGTCCAAGCTACCCGCCGGCGCCGCAGTGGTGACGGAGCTGGAATGCCCGGGCTATGTGATCGACGACGCCCAGCGCATCATCCAGCTCAAGCCCAACGAGGTGGCTCAGTTCGTCTTTACGAACTCCAAAAAGCCCTCATTGCATCTGCTGAAAACCAGTTCGGACGGCTCCCCGTTGGAGGGCGTTTCCTTCCGGCTGGCCAAAATCGAGGACGGCACCCACTACCTGGATCGCAAGACCTCGGCAACAGGTGAAATTTTGTGGGAGGGCTTGGAGCCCGGTGTGTATTCCTTGGTGGAAACGGCCACATTGAACGATCACATTTTGAGCATTAAGGAGCATCATATCGAGCTGTTCCCCGGGAAGATCAGCACAATCGTGCTGCAAAACTACAAACGCCCCAATTTGTACGTATACAAAAATGACGCGGACGATGGATCGCCCATCGCCAATACGGTTTTTACTGTCCGCGCCGCAGACGGCCATTCCGTGGATGAGATTAAGACGGACGCCACAGGCCGTGCCGAGCTGAAAAACCTCCTGCCCGGCGTCTATGAGATCACCGAGAAATCCGTACCCTCCCCCTGGTTGAAGGATGCCCCCAGCCAGCTGGTGACGCTGTACCCCGACCGGGATCACACGGCGTACTTCAAGAACCATAAACGGCCTGTAATCGAGATCATCAAGGAGAACGCCGTCACCTTCGACCGGTTGGCCAACGTGCCCTTCCGGGTGTGGTATGCCAGCAACAACACCGCCACCGGCGAGATGAACGACCTGGGCGTGTTTTACACCGATGAAAATGGCCGCATCGAACTGGACGGCACCAAGATGGGCACCCTGGGCCTCCGGGACGGCTGGTTCCGTGTCCAGGAGCTGGAGCCTTTGAAGGGCTTCGCCAAGGCTGACCCCGACACCCAGGAGGCGTTCGTGCCTGCCGGTCAGGGCCATACTTTCGTGTTCCGCAATCAGCCGCTGTCCGCCATCTGTGTCTGGAAGTATGACCGGCAGCACCCCAACCAGGCCATCGAGGGGGCGGTGTTCCAGATCCGTTACCTGTCTGGCAACACCTCCGGCACGGGCGGCACTGTGATCGGCACCTACCGCACCTCGGCCAACGGAAGCTTCACGGTCACCGGGTTGGCTAAGGGTACTTATATCATCGAGGAATTGTCCAGTGATGGAACGCACGTCATCGACACGCCGCCCCAGACGGTGTATCTCTCCGGCGAGGAGCAGGAAGTGGTGCAGGTCTATTTCGGCAACTCTGCCAAGGGCGCCCTCCTGGTATCCAAGGTGGGGGACAATGGCGAACCCCTGAGCGGCGTTGAGTTTTTGGTTACCAAGTCCGATGGAGCGCTGGTGGGCGACGCCAACGGCAAGTTTGTGACTGGGCCGGACGGAACCTTCCTGGTGACCGATATCGACCCCAACACTACGCTGGTCGTAAAGGAAGTCAGGGCAAAACCGGGCTATTTGCTGGACGATGTGGCCCAGACCGCTGTTGTGAAAGCTGGGCAGACGGTACGGCTCCAGTTCATCAATCACAAAGCGGGGAATTTGATCATCCACAAACTGTCCGGGGCGGATAAGAAGACGCCGCTGGAAGGGGTCCAGTTCAAGATCACCTATGCGGATGGGCGTGTGGTGGATGCCGAGGACGGCAAGCTGTCCTCCAACGGGCTGTATACCACTAACAAGGAGGGCCAAATTATCCTCTCCAATATCACAGGCACCGTCATCTGTACGGAGGTGGCCAGCGTACCTGGCTATACCATCGACCCCAATACCCGCAGCCAGACCATTGTGGTCAACCCCGGTGGTGACACGCAGCATTTGTGGTTTTACAACGACCCCATCGGCGGTGTTGAAATTGTGAAGGTGGTGGAAGGGAACGAGAGCAAGCGCATCCCCAACGTCACCTTTGAGATCCGCCGCATGGACGATGCCCTGGTGGACACTGTGACGACTGGGACGGATGGCCGGGTGTTTGTCACCCTGGAGGCGGGCAGCTATTACGCGGTGGAGACAAAATGCCCCTCTGGATTCAAGCTGGATTCCACCCCGCACTATTTCGAGGTGGTGACGGGCAAAACAACGCCCCCGTTGGTGGTGACCAACAAGGCCTTCTCAGGCATCCTCATCCACAAAATCAATTCCGTCACTAAAGAGGGAATTTATGGGGTGAAGTTCCTAGTCTACGATCAGAACAAGAACCCCATCGGCGAGTACACCTCTGACGACCAGGGCTATGTTTACATCGACGACCTCACTGTTCAGGGCAAGGGCCGGCTGTATATTCGTGAATTGGAGGCCGCCCCCGGCTACGAGTTGGACAAGGAGTACAAGACCGTCTACGTCAAGCCCGGGGAAACGACGGAGGTCAAGTGGGAGAACACCCCCATCACCGGGCAGTTCCAGATCCGCAAGTATGCTGCCGAGTACAACGAGGTCACCGGTACCCCGGCAGGCGCCCCCCTGAAGGGGGCGGTGTATGAGATCAGCGAGGCCCGGTCCGGCAAGGTGGTGGATTACATCACCACCGACGCCAGAGGCGTGGCGGCGTCCAAACCCCTGCCCTTGGGGAGGTATAAAATCGTTGAAGTGACCGCCCCGGCCTATTGGCAGCTCAGCAACACCGTGTTTGACGAGACCTTGGAGTATTCTGGCCAGATCATCAAGCTGTCCGACTACGACAAACCCTCCAACCTGGGCGTCACCATCACCAAGCGGGGCAATGCCCAGGCGCTGCCGGGCAGCCAGATGCGGTACGACTTTACTGTGGCCAACACCAGCAATGTGCCTCTCTCTGAGTTTTACTGGCACGACCGCGTCCCCACCGACGCTACCCGGGCCACGGTGCTGACCACCGGCACCTACAGCGCACGGCTGAATTACCGAGTGCTGTATAAGACCAACTACCGCTCCGGCTATCAGGTGCTGGCGTCCAACCTGCTCACCAGCAGCAACTACTCCTACAACCTGAACGCCATCCCCATGCAGCCGGGCGAGTATGTCACCGATGTCTATTTTGATTTCGGCAAGGTGCCCGTGGGCTTCCAGTCCACCACCAGCCCCACTCTGACGGTGCAGGTGCTGGGCACGGTGGCCAACGGCTATCAGATCATCAATCGGGCCGACGTGGGCGGCAAGTACCAGGGCACCTGGCAGACCGCCCAGGCCACCTGGCTCACCATCGTGCGCAGGCTGGGGCCTGTGCCCACCCTGCCCCAGACGGGGTACTAAATGATAAGCGGGACGGCTCTTTTTTGAGGGCCGTCCCGCGCCTGTTATCATTTCCAGATCTTAACCGCTTTCTCGTCCTCGTCCAGACATTGCTCCCGCAGCTTCTCTAGCTCGGCGGTGTGATCGTCCCCGGGATTTTCATAGTCCAGGGTTTTGAGCACCAGCCACTCAAAGCCCTCCTCGCCGTACTGCTCCCACAGGGCAGCCAGCCGCTTGTTGGGATGGCTGCCCATGGAGAGTTTGGCCCGGTTGCTGTTGAAGTCGGCCCTGGTATCCTTTGACGCGCCTAAAAACGCTTCGCCGGTGGCCTTGCACCGAATTGAGATAACGCCCATCTCGGGGCGGCGGAGCTTCCATTGCTCAACCATCGCTTTTTTCTGCGCCTTGTCCATTTCCCCCGTCTCCTTCCATCCTCGGCTGTTGGATGATGAAATCAACCAACTTTGTCCTGAAGGCATTATCTTGATTCAAAGAGGCAAATATGCGGTCCACCTGCTCTTTCGCCGTTTCCCCTTGCTTGATGGGCAGGTGAACCGCCATGAGAAAGCTGCTGGTCGTCCCGCCCTCCTGGCGCGCCCAGGTATTTCCGGCCAGCTCGGTCCGGTCGGCGGGGTTTTCGCCGTACTCCACCACAACATCCACGATCATCGTGCTGTTGATATGCAAGGCCGTGGCGGGCACCCGGAAAGAGAACGAGTTGAGCATGGAGATTTCCGTATCCTCCAGCGTAGGGGAGCGGGGGCTGTCGGTGCGCTCCTCCCGGATCAGTTCCGCCATACGGGCTGAGAATTCGTCCTGCTCCACTTCATTGGCGGGGCGGACTTCGTATTTCCCGCAGTCGGGGCATTGCTCGGGCTCTTCGCTTCGGCTGAAGATAAAACCACAGTTGTCACAGCTATATACCATTTCAATCACCGAATCAATCATACCAAAGCGTGGGCCGGATTTCAACCCTACAGGGGAAATGAATGAACGGCTGCCGTTTTACTTGCTGCGTGTTTCCGCTCCATCAAGCCGCAGAGAAGCGTAAAACGCGCTCAGAACCTCCAAGCTCGTGGTTCTGTTTTGGATGGGGAGGGAACTCCAGACGATATCCCGATACCGTGCCGGGGGATCGTCTCGCAGTCTGGGGTCAATGATGGACACGATCCCAGTATCAGACGCGCTGCGAATCAGCCGCCCAATGCCCTGCTTCAGCTTGATGATCATTTCGGGCACGCGCACCTCCATCAAGCCATCTTTCACCATTGATACCTTGTCCTCGATGATGGGGTCCGGCACGGGAAACGGGAGGCGGAAAATCACGAGATTGGACAGGCTCTTACCCTTAATGTCAATGCCCTCCCAATAAGCGCCCGTTCCCAGGAGCACAGAGTCTACATTGTCCCGAAACTCCTTCAGCACCTGATCCTGGGATGGGCCGGGCTGCTGTTTCAGCACTTGGTAGGGCAGGTCACGGCTCTGGAGCGCTTGGTACACCTCCTCCAGGTCGGTCTTTGCCGTAAACAGCACAAGCGCCTTGCCGTGGGAGATATCAAGGATCTCAACGAGCCGTTCCACACCCGCCTGGATAAAGGCGCCGCGTTCTTGCGTTGGGTGGGGCAGGTCGTCGCAGTAGTACAGCATGGCGTGTTCGTCATATGGGAAGGGGGACGGTTTCGGCTCGGACAGAAAACCGCGCCCGTCCAGGGGAAACCCGGTATTGCTGATGAAATAGGAGTACATATCCTGAAGGCTGCCCTGGGTGGTATTCGTCAGAGTGGCAGATGTTAGGACTGTTCGGATGTTTCCCTCAAAATACAGTTCGCGGATGATGTTCCGCATATTCCGCGGGCAAAACACCAGCTCCAGCGCACGGCCCTTTCGCTCAATCCAAAGCAGGTTTGTATGCAGTTCATTGGTCAGGGTGGAAAGGGCGTCTGCCGTTTCATAAAAATCGTCCGCCGCGTCCCCACTGTCCCCCCGCCTCAAGTCAAGGGTGGACAGGATTTGGGCACTTTCTGAAAGGCGCTTCAATGTCGATGCCATGTCCCGCAGCAGGGCCAGCGAGTTTTCATCTTGCCGGAAAAAGAATCGGTCCGCATACTTCATATCCTGCTCAGATTCAGCAATTTGACGCCGGACCTGTTCTTGCAGGCGTTTGAAAAATGCACGCACGGCGCTTTTCGCGCTGTTGACCTCCCCCTGAATATGGGCGGTCATTTCCGCGGGCACCTCATGCTGCACCTGCTTGATCAGCGTTAGGAGGCGGGCTTGCTCCAAGCTCCGGGTCGTCGCGCTGCGCACCTTGGACTCCAAATTATGCGCTTCGTCAATGACCACAATTTTAACGGATTCGTTGATGAGTCCGCCCAACCCCCTGCTCTGCCGTAGAAGGTGGGCCGTCAAGAAGTCCTGGTTGCAGACAACGAGCCCACCGGAAAATCTTAGCTCCGAGCGCATATCACGATACAGACACCGGCGATGGCATTTGCGGCATCGGTATCCGAACTGCTTGACGCAGATCTGTTCCCACAGGCCCTGCGGCAAGTCCCCGGGGTATTCCGCCCTGTCCTGATATCCGTCGGCAATTAAAGCGGCAAGCTCCTCCGGCATCTTTGCGTCGGGACGGGCCTGGTATTCCTCCACTCTTTTCATGCAGATATAGTTGGTCTGGCCCTTTGCAAGCACCAACCTCAAACGTGTTCCGAGCTGTTCATGTAAAAACCTGATGTCGCGCATCAACTGCTCCTGGAGCGCGATGGTCGATGTGGCGATGACGATAGTTCCCCCGCCCTGGTTGGTACGCAACAATAGTGGGACCAGGTAGGCAAAGGATTTTCCAATGCCGACGCCGGCCTCCACCAAAATGTGCTGATCATTTTTGATAGCGTCCAGGATCTCAAACGCCATATCCGCCTGACCTTCCCGCTCCTCAAAATGAGGCCGCTTCGGGCTGGCATCCCAGAAAAATGAGCAGACCCGCCTGCTGATCTTCATGATGTCCGCGGCTCTCTTCTTGTCCGGGTTCGCTTGGACTTCAAAAAAACCTGTGTATTCCATAGCGCCCCCCTTGTTCTGACTTACAGCACCTCATAGCCGATGGGGCGCCAGTGAGCCTCTATTTGAATGGATGCTCCGGTTTGCTCTTGCTCATAGTCCTCGGACGAAATTCGGTAGGTGGCATAAAAGCGCGTATCGCCGCATCTGCATTCCAGCCGTACAAAATACTGGTCGGGCGTATATGAAGTGCGCGGTATGAGATGCATTGATTTCTCAGTAAAAAAAGGGTACATCGTGACGTCGGTATCCGCGTCAATTTTTTCGTATTGATCCAAAATGCCTACCGTCGGCCGATGCCGGGCAAAGAATCGGGACACCCGAATACGGCTGCGGACGATTCGGAACATCGTACAGACAAAAGAAATCAGCACAGCCACCATGGCGGCGATCAGGATGAGGCTGAATAAATCAAGTTCTAACGGTCTACCCATTTGAGCGTCCTCCGACTACAGCTGTAGTATCTATTATCCTACCACATTCACCCATACGATTCAAGGAGATGTTTTTTATCGGAATTCAACATGAGCCTACTTACCCCGCCCTGGATCGGGCCGCGTTCCTGATCGAACACGCCTGTGTGCCCAGGGCCTATCCAACCTTCTGCGCCGAAACCGCCCAGCTTCTGGCCATGATGGAGGCGGCTCAGCGGCAAAACACCCCGCAGGAACCCAACGGACGCTAAGGCTTTTTCCGTTTCGGCGCTACGCTGTCGTAGCTGAGTTCTATCAGCGGGAAGATCTGTTCATCGGGCACGGTCTCATCCAGCAGTATGGAGATCCAGGAGCTTTTGCTCATGTGGTACGCTGGGAGGAATCCATCCTGGGCCAGCAGAGAGCCTACCAGCACCGGGTCGCATTTCAGATCCATCACATCGGCAGTTCCGTCCCCCGGCAGGTCTATGCTTTTCTTTGCCACGTCCATAACGGCGGCGAACCACTTCCGGCTGGCGCTCTGACGGAACACTGCGTAATTGGGATACCGCGCCCAGAGATGCTCCGGCTCCGCTGCGTACCTGTCCTGAATGTGCTGGATGATCCTTTCCCGTTGGGACAACCGCGCCATGCAAACACCCCCCATTTTGTTTATACCAATATACCAAATCAAACGTTCCCTTTCAAGGGACGCCATCAAAGGAGGAGCTTATGCAAACCAAAGAAAACTTTTGGGGGCAGATGTGCCCCCGCCTGCCCCGCGTTTACATCCACACCATGACGGCGGTGCTGCTATGCGCGGCTCTGGCCCTCCCCGGCATGGCCGCCGCCAATACCGCCGGAAACGATATGTGGACAGTGGCCCAAAACATCATCGTGGATGTATATAACCACATCGCCGGCATCAGCACCGCCCTGGCCGGGCTCATGTCCGCCATCGCGGTCATTGGGGTGAAGCTGTCTGGCAACCAGCACAAGTCGGATCAAGCGTGGGACTGGCTCAAGCGCATCTGGGTGGCCTGGGCCGTCATCAACGGCATCGGGGCCTTCATTGCGTACATCACCCCGCAGTTCTCCGGCTTCAACACCCTGACGCCGTGACGCCATGCTGGAGTTTCTTTTTCGCGGCTTCTTCGAGTGGATCTACGGCCTGATCGTAGATATCTGGGGATTCATCGCCGGAGGGCTGCTGGACATCATGGGGCTGGATTTCGCCTACATCCAGTCCCACATCCCCATCATGGACGACATGGCCCGGGTGCTGATGGCGGCGGGATGGGCGCTATTGCTGGGCAACCTGGTGTTCCAAGCGCTGAAAAGCATGGCGGCGGGCCTGGGCTTCGAGGGGGAAGACCCCAAGCTGCTGTTCGCCCGTACCTTCGTGTTCGCCTTCCTGCTGCTGGCAAGCCCCCAGATCTGCCGGATCGGGCTGGACCTCACCTCCAGCATCATGGATTTGCTGAGCATCCCGGACGCCACCAACGTGGCCCTGGTGGATGAGAGTATCTTCGGCACCCTCACCGCCTCCTGGCTCATGGCCATCATTTGCAGCGTCATCGTCATGTTCAAGGTGTTGAAGCTGGTCATCGAAATCGCCGAGCGGTATGTTATTCTGGCCATGCTGGCCCTCACCGCGCCCCTGGCTTTCGCCATGGGCGGCAGCAAAAACACCGCTTCCATCTTTACAGGCTGGTGCCGGATGTTCGGCTCCATGTGCCTGCTGATGGTCACCAACCTGGTGTGCTTCAAGATGTTGTTCTCGGTGGTGTCCACGGTGCCCTCCGGACTGGATGTGCTGCCCTGGATGGTGCTGATCTTCGCCATCGTGAAGGTGGCCCACAAGTCGGATGAGATCATCACCCGCATCGGCTTGAATCCTGCCATCACCGGCGGGGGTGGCCGAACCCTGCTGGGCACAGTGGTGAATACCGCTGTGCGTACGGTGACAAGCCAGGCCACTAAAAGCGTAATGGGCAGCCTCGGCTTTGGGAACGGGGCCTCTGCTTCCAGCACCTGCTCTGGCGGTGGTGGCGGCTTCCGATTTGGATCCCGGTTCTCTGCCAGCGGCGGGGGACACTTCGGCGGCACCCGTGGCGGCGGACGTTCCAGCGGCGGCCAGACATCCGGGCGCGGGGCGCAAGCCGGCGGGCAGCCCGGCGGTTCCTTTGGCGGCGGACGCTCCTTTGGTGGCGATGGGCGGCACAGCGGGGCCGGGGACGGCTCCCAGGACTTCGGCGGATCGCGTGGCGGCGGCAGGTATACATACCACAGCGCTGGACAGCAAAGCTCCGCCCAGCAGACCAGCACCCGGCAGGAAAATACGTCCCAGGCATCCGCTCAGCAGAATCATACCGGCGGCACTGGGACAAACACTGCCCGGGGCGGCGGACGGCCCCAGCAGGCCCGGAGAAGCTCTGTGCCCCCTGGAACCCGGCATCCCCACAGCTATGTGCCACCCTCCGGCACAGCCAATGCGCCTGCGCCTGGTGCGACGGGGGCAGGCAGTTTCCGGCCCGGTTCCGCAGGGACAGTGCCCAAGGGCGGCGCTCCCCATCCCGGCGTAGCAGGAATGGCGCCGAAAGGCACCGCGCCGAGGCAGCCCAACAGCCCTCAGCCCGGCGCGGCAGAAACGGGGCCGTCTCGCCAATCCACCCGATCCACTCATTCCTCGGGCGGCAGTACGGTGAACAGCGCAACCCAGACCTCCGCCCAGACCAGTGTGACCATGGGTGGGGGCAGGCCGGGAAGTTCGACGGCACAGGTTCCGCCTGGCCCACCCCGGACGCCTCACCCTGGCGGGCCGTCGGCTCCAAAATCTGGGGCCAAGTCGGATAAGACACGCGTCACCCGGCGGGAAAACTCGGGCGCTGCCACGAAAACGCCCGCTGCTCCGTCCGCTTCTGGCTCCTCCCAGCCCGGTCCCACAGGAAAGCCGACCCGCACCACCCAGCGGCCCGCCGATTCCTCGCCCCGGCCCGGCAGGAATGTTCCCCCGGCCACAGCGGCATCCCCGGCAGGAGGCGCATCTGCCAGCCAGGCCCGGCAGGAAACGCGTACATCTGCCAAGCCTGCGTCTGCCCTGGTAAAGGGGGGCACTCCCACCATTCGCCCCGGCCCGGCAGGAACCGCGCCCAACGGCAAACAGGCGGCGGGGCAGTCTCAGGCGGCCAAGAATCGGACGACGCGGGCGAAACCTGCCCATCGTCCGCAGCCCAACAGGAGAGGAGGAAATAACCGTGGGTGAAAACGAAAACCGGGCCGGCGGCGCGGCCAGGGCGGCGGCTCATATCGCTGCGGCCTTGGCCACTACGGGGGCCAAGGGCGCGGCCCTGGCCGCAGCCCAGGAGGCCGCGCCCTTCCTGGTCAAGCTGGCGGCTGGGCTGCTGATCCTGTTGCTGCTCATCCCCATGCTGGTGTTCACCGCCCTGCCCAACATCTTTTTCGGCTATGACAGCTCTACCACACCCGAAATCATGGATCTCACCACGTCGGCCCACGGGCTGGAGGTGGTCTATCAGAACATTGAGCGGAAAAATCAATCTGTCATTGACCGGCTGGTGGAAAGCATTCTTCCGAGTTTTATGACGGAGGATGTACCCGATTACGACGATTACACGGTGGAAAAATCCCTGGGAAATGTGAATCACTACTGGCTCATCGCCATCGGCTCCGTTCGGTACAAGCAGGATCTCAACGTCATGGACGAACCAACCATCGAAAAGCTGCTTTCCGACAAGCTGACCTATACCGCTTCCATTACAGACCGCGTCCTGCATATCTCGGTTCGGGATCTGTCGCCGGACGCCTACATGGACAAGCTGGGCTTCACCCAGGAGGAAAAAGACTGGGCGGCCCTGCTCTACTCGGTGATGGCAGACGGCCAGAGCGTCAGCCCCGGCGACACCGACGGCCTGGGCCAATACGGCACGGACTACGGGAACGTCACTTTTGCTCATGCCGACACCCCCGTGGTCTACTACAATCAGACAGACGCCCGGTGGGGCAATAAGCTCTATGGCCGCACCGGCACCATCGGCTGGGAGGGCTGCGGCCCCACCGCCCTGGCCATGGTGGTGGCGTCCATGACGGACAATAAGGTAACGCCCTATGACGTGGCCCAGTGGTCTGTCCGAAACGGCTACCGCTGTGAGGGCAACGGGAGCTACCACAGCCTGATCCCCAACGGCGGCGAGCACTACGGCCTCACCGTTGACAAAATCGGCAAGGACAGCAAAAAGCTGGTGGAGGCGCTGGAATCGGGCAAGCTGGTCATCGCCATCATGGCCCCGGGGCACTTCACCACCACCGGCCATTTCATCGTCCTGCGGGGTATCACCGAGGAGGGCAAGGTGCTGGTGGCAGACGTGCGCCCAGATAGGGCGTGATTAGAAGTAGAAAAATGGTACTACCCCGTAAGATAACGCGGGAGACAACCTGCCTGACCGGGGGGCGAAAGCTGATACGGGAACATAGCATGGCAGGAAAGCGGTAAGTTGCCTAAAGGCAATTTGGCACGACTGAACCGCGATGTCAAGCGGATATGAGGATAGAACTGGGTTTGTTATTGCGAGCTTCGAGTTTCCTTTACCAAGAGGACAGAGGAAAGTGCCTGAAACCTCTGATATGAGTACATTTGGGTATGGTCGGCACCCAAATGGTTATCAATCAACTCATAAGACACGCTGGAGAGCCAGTGGTAAAGAAGCGAAAGCATATCCGACAATCCGCATACCAACTAATCACGTTAACTGGGGATTGCCTAAACAGGAATGCCATGGGGAGGTGAACAACGGCTATGACAATTTGTGTCTGAATATCCTGCAAGGCAACGGAGCCGCCATAGTAGTCAATGAGAGGGATAATGACCCTTACACGGCGAAGGGCGGCAGTCATTACATGCCAAAATCAACAGCGATTAGGGAGGAATACCTCACAATGAAACCAACAATGGAGATTTTGGAGAATGTCAAGCAAAACTCTGCGAGGAACAAGGACGAGGTTTTTACCCGGTTATACCGCTATATGCTTCGCCCAGACCTGTACTATCAGGCGTATCAAAACCTGTACGCAAATAATGGAGCGTCAACCCAGGGGATAAATGAGGACACGGCGGACGGTTTCAGCAAAGCAAAAATAGAACGAATCATCAAGATGCTTGCTGACGAAACCTACACCCCGCACCCGGCCCGCCGTACTTATATCCAGAAAGCAAACGGGAAAATGCGCCCCTTGGGAATCCCCACCTTTACGGACAAGCTGGTGCAAGAGGTCCTGCGAATGATACTGGAAGCGGTATATGAACCTGTGTTTCTGGACTGCTCCCATGGATTTCGGCCTAATCGGAGCTGCCATACCGCCCTAAAATCAATCAAAAAGGGTTTCAATGGCATCCGCTGGTTTGTGGAAGGTGACATTAAAGGCTGTTTTGACAACATAGACCATTCAGCTTTGGTGGGCATTATCAGCAGCAAAATCAAAGATGCGCGACTCATCAAGCTGATTTGGAAACTGCTGAAAGCGGGATATTGTGAAGATTGGCAGTACCACATGACATACAGCGGGACACCGCAGGGCGGAATCTGCTCGCCGATTTTTGCAAACATCTACCTGCATGAGCTGGACAAGTTTGTTGTCAATCTCGCGAAAAACTTCGATAAACCCAAAGAGAAGAAGTTTACGCCGGAATATCAGAAGATTGCCAGTAAACTGGAATATATCCGCAAAAAACTCATAGTTGCCGAAGACCGTGAAAAATCTGAACTTTTACGTCGGCGGGAAACACTGCGCAAAGAGCTGATTAAAACGCCCTGCAAATCGCAGACGGATAAAAAGCTGAAATATGTGCGCTATGCGGATGATTTTCTGATTGGAGTGAATGGGAACAAGGAGGATTGTGCGCGAATTAAGCGCCAGTTGTCGGAGTTTATTGCGGGGACGCTGAAAATGGAACTCAGCGAGGAGAAGACGCTTATCACCCACAGCAATGAATACGCCAGATTTTTAGGTTATGATGTGCGGGTCAGACGCAACGGCCAAATCAAGCACGGAGGGCCGGGAAGCCGTACCAAAAGGACTTTGAATGGTATGGTAGAACTCTGTGTGCCATTTGAGGATAAAATCATGCCTTTTCTGTTTGATAAAAAAGTGATATGTCAGACAGAGGACGGCAGAATCAAGCCGGAGCGCCGGAAAACCTTGCTGCGATGTACTGACCTTGAAATCATATCTGCTTATAATGCAGAACTGCGGGGACTTTGCAACTACTATTCTATAGCGAGTAATTTCGGGAAACTGAATTATTTTGCGTATCTGATGGAGTATAGCTGCCTAAAAACCCTTGCGGGAAAGCACAAAAGCAAAATCAGTAAAATCAAGGCGCAGTACAAAGATGGACGGGGCGGTTGGGGGATACCCTATGAAACCAAACAGGGGCGAAAACGCTGCTATTTTGCAAAATACAGCGATTGCAAAGATGCTTGGAATCCCACCGACCAAATCTCAAATGCTGTTGTGCGCTTTGCGTATACTACAACAACGCTTGAAAAACGTCTATCCGCAAAAGTCTGTGAGTTATGCGGAGCGACCGATGCAGAACACTACGAAATCCATCATATCCGTAAGGTGAAGGATTTGCAGGGCAAGGAAACCTGGGAGCAAATCATGATTGCCAAACGGCGCAAAACGTTAGTGGTCTGTGAAAGCTGCCATAAGCTGATTCATAGAAAAAAGTTTTGTAAAACGGAGTAATGATGGCGAGCCGTGTACATCGAGAGGTGTAAGCACGGTTCTGAGAGGGGGTGGCGCAAACCTGCCGCAGAAATGCGGTAAGGCGGCGCTTCCCTACTCTACCCCGCCAGCGTAAAGCGGAGCAACCAGGAGTGGCCCCTTCGCACCGTCGTCAACGAGGCCGCATCCCGGGCGGGCGCGGGCGGGCCCTTCTGGGTGTTCTCGCGGTAAGCGGCGGATGAAATCAACTGTTTGGAGGGAATTTCATGGAACATGAAACCAATTTGAGGGCGCTGCGGCTGCGCCATGGCCTCCAGCTCACCGAGCTGTCCGAGGTGTCCTGGCTGTCCGACCAGTACATCAGCCGGGCGGAGCTGGGGCAGATCGCGGCCACGCCCCGCCTGGAGATACAGCTGGCCGATGCGGTGGAACAGGCGATCCTCCGGCGTGCCGCCGTCATCCGGGATATGAACCGGGATCTCCGGCGCTGCCGGGGCCGTCTGCTGGAGGTGAACGGCGATGAATGAGACCTACCACATCCCCGCCAACTTCACCGACGCGGGCCGGGTGATGGGGATGTTCGAGCTTCGCAATCTTGTGGAGGCCGTGATCCTGGTGCTGCCCGTGCTGTACTTCTGCCTGGTGCTGCTGCCTTTGGAGCTGACCGCCAAGATCACGGTGACGCTCATCATCGTAGTCCCCCTGGGGGGCTTCGGGCTCATCGGCGTTCGGGACGACAGCCTCACCCGCTGGATCACCGCCTGGTGGCGCTGGCGGAACAAGCGCCGTCTTATGACTTACAGAGGAGGAAAAAACTGAACCATGGATTTGAAACAACTGCTGTTCGGCGGCGGGGCAAAAGCTCCCGCCGCCGAACCTTTCCGGGACAGCATCCAGGCATGGCTTCCTATCAAGAACATCGTGGGCGGCGTGGTGGTTACCAAGGACGGCCGCTTCGTGAAGATCCTGGAGGTGCTGCCGGTGAACATCTACCTGAAATCCCCCAACGACCGGGAGAACATCATCTCCAGCTACGCCGCGTGGCTGAAGATCGCGCCGGACGATTTGCAGATTCAGACCCGCACCCTGCCCGCCGACACGGCGGACTACGTGGAGCGGATGAAGGAGTTCGCCGCCCATGAGCCAAACCAGTCCTGCCGGGAGATGATCGAGGACAACATCAAAGAGATTGGCCAGGGGGTGGCCAGCGACGCCCTGCGGCACCGCTTCTTCCTCATCTTCCAGTACGAGAGCCGGATGCACGCCAAAGGCCGCACCGCCGCCGCCATCGTCCAGCGGCTCAACGAGGAGGCGGACACCGCCCGGCGGTATCTGGACGGCTGTGAGCTGGAGGTGCTGGAGCCCAGCTTTGCCGACGACTTCATTTTGAAGCTGCTGTACGAAATCATCAACAAGCGGACCTCCCGCCGGGTACAGCTGCCGGAGGGGGTATTCGACATGACCACCGCCGTCCACGGCGTGTTTGAGGAGTGAGGCATATGCAGAAGAAAAAAACGGCCAGGGGCGGGGCCAAAACCGCTGCCAGCAAAAAGCCTCCGCTGAAAAAGGCGGAGGGCCAGGAAAAGTTCTCCCTGAAACGCCTGATATTCGGCGAGGAGAAAACCGACCTGTCCGAGCTGGAGGCGGGTTCCACCACCATCCTGGACATCCTGTCCCCCACCGCCATCGACACCAAGAGCCGGGACTATATCCTGGTGGACGGGGTGTACCACGCCTACCTCTATGTGGCGGGGTACGGCTACTCCACCACCGTGGGCTCCTGCTGGCTGGCCCCGCTGGTTGAGGCCGGAGAGGGCGTCAGCCTCAGCTTCACGGTCAAGCGCCAGAGCAAGGATAAGATCTTGTCCAAAATCTCCCAGACCACCATGGTGAACCGCTCCCGGATGCGGGACGTGGGGGACACCCGCCAGGACTATGAGGAGTTGGACAGCGCGATCAATTCCGGGCTGTATTTGAAGGACGCCATGAACCGGCAAAACGAGGACTTCTACTATATGCACACGCTGGTGGAGGTGACGGCGGACGACCCGGAGACGTTAGAACAGCGGGTGACGGCGGTGGAAAAGCTGTGCGTATCCATTGACATGATCGCCCGCCGCTGCGACTACAAAAACGAGCAGGCGTTTCTCTCGGCCCTGCCTTTGCTGGCCCTGGACGCGGACGTGGAGCGCAAATCCCGGCGCAATGCCCTTACCTCCGGCGTGGCGGCGGCTTTTCCCTTTGCCTCCTACGAGCTCAGCGACCGCAACGGCATCTTCCTGGGGCTGAACCTCTACAACCGCTCCCCGGTGTTTCTGGACCCCTACGATGACTACAAATATACCAACGGCAACTGCTGGATCGGCGGGTCCTCCGGCGTGGGCAAGACGCTCACCCTGCAATGCCTGGGCGGGCGGCTGCGGCAGCAGGGGCGGCGGGTGATCTTCATCGTGCCCAAGAAGGGCCACGAGTTCCGCCCCCTGTGCGAGCTGCTGGGCGGGCTGTACCTGCGCCTGTCCCCCTCCTCCAAGGACTGCCCCAACATCATGGCCATCCGGCGCCGGTCCCTGGACAGCTACGCCGGCCTGCGGGACATGGCCGCCCGGGACGACTCGGTGCTGGCCGATAAGATCTCCCGGCTCATCATCTGGTACTCCCTGCAAAAGCGGGATCTGTCCGATGAGGACAAGAACCATCTGGATTCCTCCCTGGTGGAGTGCTACCGGCGGTACGGCATCACCTTCGACAATTCCTCCGTCACCGACGGGGAGGGGAACTTCGTGGAAATGCCGATTCTGCCGGATTGGTACGACGTACTCTCCCAGAACCCGGACACCAAGCACCTGGCGGTGGTGCTGGCCCGGTATGTCACCGGCTCCGCCTCCGCCATGGGCCGGCGTAACCACATTGACCTGAACAACAAGTACATCGTGCTGGACACCTCCGGGATGCCGGACGACCTGCTGCTCCCCGGTATCTTCTGGGCCACTGACATCGCCAACGACCTGATCATGGACGCGGGCAGCGACCTGTCCGCCTTACTTGCCGATGAGCTGTGGTCCCTGGTGGGGGCCAACTCCAACCCTTTGGCGGCGGGCTTCGTCCAGGAGATGGTGAAGACCATCCGGGGCCTGGGCGGCATCGCCATCACCTCCACCCAGGGGATGCAGGATCTGTTTTCTTTGGACGGCGGCAAGTACGGCAAGGGCATTTTGGATTCCAGCCGGATCAAGCTGGTGATGCAGATGGAGGAACAGGAGGCCCGGCTGATTCAAAATGTGCTGAACCTCTCTGAGGATGAGGTGCGGCAGATCACCCGGTTCCGCCGGGGGGAGGGCCTGCTGTGCATCGGCTACAACCATGTGCCGGTGCAGTTCCACGCCACCCAGAAGGAGTACGACGCCATCACCACCTCCCCCACCGACCTGCGCACCCGGCGGAAGGAGGGCGGCAGATGAGCTTCCGACAGGACGCCGCCCGCCTTCAAAAGCTGGCCAACAACGCCTTCTGTCAGACCGGGGTACTGGCCGCGCTGGCGGATGGCGGGACGCCCGATCCGGACAAGCTGCAAAAGGCGTTGGAGCAGACGGCGGCGCAGTTTGAGAGCGCAGCCCTGGAGGTGCGCAAGCTGTGCGAGCGGTACAGCACCGGCACCGGGGGCTACGGCTCCCGGCCCGTCCTCCCGCCCTTGGAGATTGCCGGGTCGGTGGAGCTGCTGGGGTATAACTGGCTCCATATCACGCTGAACACCCTGCTGCCCCACTGCCGGTTCCAGCCCCCGGAGTGGTTCAGCGACACCATCCGCCGATTGCTGGATGAGTACGAGGCGCAGGGGTGCAAGCTGCCTTTTTTCAACCGGGCGCTGCTGGTGATCGACGAGCACACCGGGAGCAAGGGCCGCCACATTTTCGATCAGGACAACAAGGGGTGGAAGGCGGTGAGCAACGCCATCAAGGGCAGGCTCATCCCGGACGACGACCAGCACACCCTGGGCCTGACGCTGCTGTCCGGGCGGAGCGAGCTGGACGTATGCCATATCACTTTGCTGGACCTTTCCGACGCGGCGGACTTCTTCGCGTTCCATTCTGGGGACTATGAGGTGAAGCATTTTTACAATGGAGGCTGGAGCTGAATTGCCCTAAAAAGTGACCGGGACACCCATCAGGTTTTGGTTTGGCTCGGGCCGTTTTCGGCCAGTTGGCGGGCTATCGCAAATCTGATGGGTGTCCGCCGCTCCAAGCCGCTGAAAACAAAGACTTTCAGGGCGGCGGCAAAAACGCGGGACGTGAAAAAAGCTGACTTCTATGGGGAGCCATCAGATCAGCTCCCCATAGGGGGCTTGGAAAAGCGCCGAAAAAGTTCTTGCGCCGGCACCGGCGCAAGGGCGTTTTCGGCGCGCGCAGGAATATGGAGGGAGGTTCGGTATGCGTGATTTTCAGCCATCGGGACGTTGATATTTTGAAGCTGCTGTGCTGGTGCCAGTTCATTCAGCCCAGGGACTTGAGGGGAATCGCCCCGGAGGGGGATCGGAAAAACCTCATGGGCATGGGCCTCATTCGGCGGCACGAAAAGAGCGGGGCGCTGCTGCTCACCAGCAAGGGGCAGCTCCTTCTGGAGCATCTGCTGGACGGCGCGGTACCCCAGACCACCCGGGCCTACCACTCGCCGCTGATTGAGCGCCGCGTCCGGGTTTCCCGGCTGGTGGTGACCGCCTACCACGGCGGGGCCACCCCCTTCACCTTCGGGCCGGAGGAGTTGGACGGCCCCGCGGCCCTGTTTCTTCCCTCCATTGCCCGAAGTAAGGGCTCCAATCCCTGGGGCAGCGCCCGGGTGGCCGCCCTGGCCCGCCTGGGGAGCAGCCTCTACGCCATGCACTACGTCTGCCCCGGCATCGGTAAGGTGGCGCTGATGGATGAGTTGGCGGCCTTCTCTAATCAGACCGCCCGGTTCCGGGACGTGGGACGGGCGTTCATCTTCGCTGGGGCCAGCTATCAAAGCGTACTCACTGAGCTGGAGCGCCCCATGGATCGGAAGGATACCAAGCTGCTCACCTACGGCGGTGCGTACCGCTGCCTCCAACTCCCCGTCCACCTGCTGTCCTGCGACAGTACCGGGGCGGTGCAGTTCCAGATCATGGCCGCGCCGGACTACCGAACGCGGCTGACCAAGGCGGCGCTGAAAGGCCAGTACCACCCGCCCCCCGACGACGTACCCGAGTGGGACGCCATGTTCCAAGGCGTGCCCTTCCTCATGGCGGCGGATATGGATCTGCGCCGAATCAACGCCGCCATCCGCGCAGCCAGAAGCCGGGGCTTCCCCCAGATTGCCATGGCCGCCTTGGAGGGGCAGGCGGAGCAGGTGCTGTTCCCCCGCTGCCGGGACAAAAATCTGGCGCGGGTATTTGTGCTCACCGCCGAGGCGATCTCCGCCGTCACCGGCAGAAAACCCGTGCCCTATGTGCCCCCGCGCACCCAATTCACGACCTCGAAAGGAGATGTGGCGGATGCCCCGCTTATCCAAGCTCATCGAAAAGCTGGAAGATCGCCTTGAACCCATAATTGGCCCCTGGTACGAGCGGCACAAAAAGAGGCTGCCTCTCTACGCTGCCCTGGTGCTGGCGGGCTGGTATCTCTATGGGATGGTGCTCAACTCCATCCGGTTGGGCACTGCCGCCACCTTCCACAAGGCCGGCGAGGAGGTGGTGGAGAGCATCTGGGTGTTCAACCCTTTCCGCAACTGGTTTGTGCTGTTTACCCCTTTCGGCCTGGGGACTACGGCGGTGATTGCTCTGCTGGTGTGCCTGTTCACCGGGACGGGTTACAAATGGTTCTCCGGCTGCAAGGCCACCCGGGACAGCCGGGGCTTCGACATCCTGCCCGACGGCACCCACGGCTCCTCCGGGTTCCTCACCCGGAAGGAGATGGGGGAGTTTCTGGAGGTGGGCAGCGTGTCCGAGGTGAAGGGCATGATGCTGGGCAAGTACAAACGGCAGGAGAAAGACTCGGACAAGTACGCCCTGTACGCCGCCCACCGCATGGTGCCCGGGGACAACAATAATCTGCTGTGCATCGGCGCTCCCGGCAGCGGCAAATCCCGGGGCTTCATCATCCCGTTTTTGATGGGATGTGCCCAGCGGGGGGAATCAGTTTACATAACAGATCCAAAGGGGGAGCTCTTTGAAAAGCTGTCCCCCTATTTCAAAGAACACGGCCACTATGTCAAGGCGGTGAATTTCCTGGACATGGCCCACTCGGACGGCTGGAACTGCCTGTATGGGCTGGACAAGGAGCCTCAGCTGGCCCAGACCGTGGCCAACACCATCATCCAGAACACCTCCGGGGCCCACGAGGCGGATGACTTCTGGAGCCGCGCGGAGCTGAATCTGCTCATGGCGCTGATCCACTACGTGGTGAACCTGAAGGACGGCAGCGGCAAGCTGCTCCCCATCGAAAAGCGTGGTCTGGGGGACGTGTACCAGCTGCTGGCCCATCAGAGCATCCAGGACATCAACCGCACCCTGGCCCAGCTCCCCCCGGACCACCCGGCCAAAGGCCACCACGGTCTGTTTTTGAAGGCCAAGGAAAACCTGTGGGGCAGCATTGCCATCGGTCTGGGCAACCGGCTGGCCATCTTCCAGAACAAGCTGGTGGACGCCATCACCCGCAACCACGACGTAGACCTGCTGCTGCCGGGGCAGAAGCCCTGCGCCTACTTCGTCATCATCTCCGCCCAGGACAGCGCCTACCGCTTCCTCAGCTCGCTGTTCTTCTCCCTGGCCCTGCCCCGGCTGTCCGACTACGCCCGGCTGGAGGGGAAGGGTGGCCGCCTGCCGGTGCTGGTGAACTTCTGTTTGGACGAATACTGCAACATCGGCTACATGGACGGCATCGCCGATGCCCTCAACAGCATCCGGGGCTTCAACATGAGCTGCCAGGTGGTGGTGCAGAGCCTGTCCCAGTGGCAGGAAAAGTACCCCGGCAAGGAGTGGGAGAACCAGCTGGCCACCTTCGATCAGACGCTCTACATGGGCTGCAACGACTGGACCTCAGCGGACTACATCTCCAAGAAGTGCGGCAAGGTGACCATTTCCCTCACCAGCCAGTCCAAGCCCCAGCCGCCGCTCTATGGCTTCGTCTACGGCAACACACGGCCCTACTCCCAAACCCGCAGCAGCAGCCAACGGGAGCTGATGCAGCCGGATGAGATCCTGCGCCTGGACCGCTGCCAGTGCATCGCACTGTTTCAGGGTAGGAAGCCGGCGCTGCTCTACAAACTGACGCCGGAGGAGCTGCCGGGGTATGACGCGCTAAAGTCCTGCCGGGTGGCGGACTACACGCCGGAATGGAGGCTGAAGGAGGAGCGGAAAAAGGCGCAGGCGGCAAAAAAAGTGGCCCCGCCGGATGTACCCGAGCAGGAACCGCCTGCGCCGCCAAAGCAGCCGGATTCTGACGATGAGCCAAACCCGGCTCAGGGCCTGGAATACCAGCTCACCGGCCAGGGCCTGGGCATGGTGGAGCTGGGGCCTGACGGCGTGGTGGGCTGTGCGGATGAGGATGAAGAACTCCCGCCGGGAAGGTGATCCCGGCGGGAGTGAACCGCTTTTATTCCGCTGAAAGTCCCTGACGCAAAATGGATCGCCAATCGCTTTTCCCATAAAGGAAGCGGACAATGTGAACCGTCCAGGTTTCTTCAGCTATGACATAGAAAGCCAGATATTTTTTGATTTGGACAAAGCGGATCCCCCAAGAGGCCAAAAGATTATCATCCACAATGGCAAAACGCTCCGGCATTTGTTTTAGGCTGGAAAGCTCGCGCTCCGCTTCATCCAGCAGGTCATCTGCAGCCTGGGGATTTTTAAGGGAAAACTCGATATAGTCCTGTGCACGGGCTAAGTCCCGTTCCGCCCTACGGGTGATGTGAACCTGATAGGTGGTCATCCGTTCCGACGCCTCCTGAGCTGGCCAATGGCCTCGGAAAGCGGCCGAGTTCGGCCTTCGGCCACATCGTCCAAGCCCTCCTGGAGCAAACCGTAAAGTTCAAAACGGCCCATCAGTTTCTCATATGCCTCGATGCTCATCACAGCCAGGTCGCCCTTACCGTTTTTTGTGATGAACACAGGCTCATCGTATTCATGGCAAAAGGTAGATATTTCATTGTACTGATTTCTCAAATCCGCACTGGAGCGAATGCTCGGCATGACAGCCGCCTCCTTTCTGTAAAGAAATTATATCAAGATTTCTTTACAAAGTCAAGGCGGCGCTTTTTAAACAAGAAACTAATGAGGAGGTGCCCCAATGAGGGCCGCGACCATGAAAGAGCGCCCGTCCTTTCCGCTCATGCGGCAGACGGACGTGCAGAGTATTTACCATATGCAGATGCCCCGCTGGCTGTTTTCTGATCCCCGGTACGCCGGTATGAGCCTGGACGCCAAGGTGGCCTATACCTTTTTGCTCAACCGCTTTCAGCTCTCCCGCAGGAACGGCTGGGTGAACGACTTCGGGGAGGTATTCGTCATCTTCCCCCGGAAAGAGCTGGCACGGGAGCTGCGGATCTGCGAGCAGCGGGTGACGGCGGCTTTCCGCACACTGAAGGAGCTGAACCTGATCTGGGAGAAGCGGTGCGGCCGGGGCGACGCCAACCAAATTTACCTGGCTACCGTGGTGCCCCAGGACGACCCGGACTACACCAGCGCCCCCTTTGTAGACCCGGATGACGGTGCCTCCAGAAACGCCGATTCCGAGGTTCTTGACGGTTCGGATTTTCCCACGCCCTCCCAAGAACCGCAGGATCAGGGTGCCAAGAACCGCAAAGACTGCGCTTCTAAAACCGCAGAATCGGAGGTTCCAGAACCGCGGAAACGGCGGCCAAGTTATAAAGATCTTAGTCATACTTACCCCAGTCACACTGATGTCAGTCCGTCTGTACCTCGCACGCGCGCGGACGGACGGGCGGACGGGGAAGCGGAGCTCATGGGCATTTTGGATGCCTGTGAGCTCCAGTGTTTCCCCAGCGAAACCGCCCGGGTGTTTGAGAACGCCATTGAGCGGCTTTTTTACGCGGACAGCTTCCGGGTGGGCAATGCCACTCTGCCTCAAAGCCGGGTGCGGGCCAGGCTGAAGCTGCTGGACTACACGATTTTGCAGACCGCCGAGGCCAAGCTCCACGCGAACTTGGACAAGCCGGTGAAGAACTCCACCGCCTACACCATGGCCACCATTTTCAACTGCATTGCGGAGAGCGAGAGCGACCTGATGGTAGACCCGTATCTGAATGGGCTGCGCTCGTCGTCGCAGGCTCCATATCCCTCACCTCCGGCTGACGCCGAAGGCTCACTCACTTCGCCGCTCCTCCTCTCCCCATGTGAACCGCTTCGCTGGGTTCGCATGGGGGCCCCAGAAGACGGGAGGTGACGGGCATGTTTTTGTCCATACAGCAGAAATTTATCCTGGACACGCTGAAAAAGCTGAACTGCGTCCGCCGGCGGCAGCTCCATACCCTGGTGCGAGGCAGATTTCAGCAGGACGGCTTTGAAATCACCCAGGCCCGCATGGACGCCATGCTGCGTCAGCTGCGTGCGGGTACCGCCGATGTGCGGATGGACGGGGAATTGGTCTGGCTGTCCACCGCCCAGCCGGACGCCCGCCGTCTGGAGGCCATCGACGTGATGTTGGAACTCACCGGGGGAAAGCCCCAGGAATTCAACGCCAGCCGGGAACCGCCCCGGCTGCTGCGCTTTGCCTACGGGGACGATCTGCGCCCGTTCACCGTAGCCTCCCTGGACGCCGCACCCGCCGGGCTGCTGGAGCGGGGCAGGGCGGAACGCATCATCTGGATCGCGGACAGCGGCGAACCTCCCAAAGGGCTGACGCTGCCGCCCAAGCACTTCTTTGCCGCCCGCCAGCAGGACAGCTCCCACCGCTTCTATGGCTCCAACGGGCCATGAAGATATATCACACCACAAGGAGGATCTGATTATGCCTAAGAAGAAAATTACCCCCGCAGAGGAACCCGAGCAGACCGCCGGACTAATGGAGCAGGCTGGGGAGGAAGCCACCGCCCCACCGGGGGAGCCGCCCCAGGACGTGGGCGCGCCCAATGACAGCCCGCCTCTGGAGGTTGGGGAGCTGGGTGAAGCGGTGCCCGGTGATGACTCCGGCTTTCCGGGGGACGGTGAGGGGGAAGCCGAGGAGGTGATGGTGGTGGACGTGTCCGGGTTCCCGCCGGATGGTGGCCCGGAAGGCAAACCGCCCGAACCTATGCCGGAGGTCGTTCCGCCTATGGGCGCGCAGGAACCTGGCCCCACCGAGGGCGTGTCTATGGAAGACGGACAGCCCGCCAGTAACGCGCCGCCCGCCATGATGGAAGACGCCCTGCCTCCGGAATCCCTGCCGAACGAGGACGCTCCCCCTGCGCCGCCTCTCACTGATCGCCAGAGCTTCTTCGCCCTGGACTTCCACGAGCTGGATCGGGGGCTTTCTCAGGAGGAGCGGCAGGCGTGGAACTCCATCTACGCCTCCTTCCGCGGCCACAGCGCCCTGTCCGGCACGGTCATCGGCGCGGATCCCCACTCCATGAACGTCCGCAATAAGGAGACAGGCCAAGTGGAACGGCGCACCATGTACTGCGTGGTGGTGTTGGTCTACCGGGTGCCGGTTTACATCCCCGCCACCGAGATGTGGATGGGCGAGGCCCGCCCGGATTACGTGCTCCAGAACATGATGGGCGCCAGCATCGACTTCATCATCACCAAGGTGGACCGGGAGGGAGGCTATGCCATCGCGTCCCGGCGGCAGGCGTCCCGCGCCCAGCGGTATTTCTTCGCCCACCGGCCCGATCTGTGCGCCGAGGGGGCCAGGGTGAAATGCCGCCTGCTGGCGGTGGGGCCCCGGCGCTGTCTGGCGGAGTGCTACGGCCATGACATCGACCTGACCCAGCGGGAACTGAGCTACACCGCCATCGCTGATCTGCGGGAGCAGTACCGCCCCGGCGATGAACTGGACTGCATTGTGAAAGGCTACGACGCCGCCCGGCGGGAGCTGCTGATCTCGGTGAAGGAGACGGAGACCAACCCCTTCGAGGGCGCGGAGCAGCGTCATCCCGTGGGCAGCCGACGGTATGCGGTGATCGCCGGGAAATACGGCGGCGGAGTGTTCTGCAACCTGCCGGACGGCACGGTCTGTATGTGCAACTACTCCTATCAGCACGAGGACTCCGAGTTCCAGTCCGGGGATCACGTCACGCTGGTGGTGCAGCGGTTTGAGCGGGAGAAGCAGCAGATGTATGGCAAAATTCTGAGCAAGTGGTGACAAAAGGCCCGTGCCGTCAAATTCGACGGCACGGGCCTTTCTCATTTTACTGCGGCAGTTCAAAGGAAGGTTTGAGGTTTTTTGTGTCCTGCCGCTTTCACACTCAGCATCGTTTTCGAGGCCAGCAGCATGGGGGCGGGCAGCGACCGCGCCTTTTTAGGACAGACCGCTACGCAGCGCATACAGGTGATGCACTTTTCCGGGTCTGTTGTGTCCGGGTGCTCTGTGGGGATCGCGCCGATCGGACACCGCTTGGCGCACAGGCCGCATTTGATACAGGCTTTCCCCGCCTTGGGGTGGGCGGGCATTCCGCCAAATTCCCGATACGGCATATTGCCTGGAACCTGGACGGCGGATGGGCGGTCATCCTTGGACAGCTTTTCCGCCACCTGTGCTCCAAACTCCCGCGCCGTCCCCAGGTCATCCTCATCGGGGCGGCCGGCGGCGATGGAGCGGACAATGGAATGCTCCGCGATGAAAGCGGCGGCGGCAATCACCCGGAAGCCAATATCCTCCATGGTGTTTTTCAGCTCCAAAAGGGCGTCCTCAAACTCCCGGTTCCCATAGACCGCCACAGCCACAGCATTTTGTCCATTGCCGCGCATTTGAGACATTCGCTTCAGGGCCACGGCGGGGACACGGCCCCCATATACCGGGACGACGGCCAGCAATACTGTGTCCTCGCTGATCTCCTCCATTTTTTGCGGGATCGACAGGTCAATGTCCTGGTTGGGATAAGCGATGCCCTCCGCCACCGTATGGGCGATTTTCTGGGTAGTTCCTGTGGGACTGAAATAGGCGGTCAAGAGCCGCGATGATTTCATAAGGTTCCCTCCCTCTCTTTTTCTTAAAATGATAGTACAGCGCCGCTGCTTTTGCAACCATGTTTTTATTCCGCTGAACAGGCGGGTGGAACCCCTCCACCTATCCACCCACACTCTGGCATGGTACAATGAACCTGTATTTCAGGGCGGAGTAAGTTAGGGCGGAGTAAGCGAGGGAGGAACGGCGATGAAAGGGGGCGTACTATGTCCTCCGCCGGACTAACACGGCCTGGAAGAACAAAATACGGACCATGAAGACTGTGAATTGCCCATGGGGGCGGTCACGGTCTTTTTTTGCGTCCAGAAAGGAAGTACACGGATGAATGTCAGAAAGCAGATTGATTGAGCTGTCCTATTTCGATCCCAAATCGAAGGTCCGGCTCACCGCCTACGCGGACACCATTATGGTGGATCGGGACAACAGCACCATCACCGCCATCCGTTTTGGCGGCTACCCGGAGATGGTGCGGGCTATGTCGGACGCTATCTACGGCGGCGGCACGATTGAAGCGGTGCAGAACGAAACAAAGCGGGACCTCAAGAGCGCGCCCAAGGGCTACCGGCGGCAGCTGACCCACGACGGGGTATATGCCTCCGCTACGCTGATGGCCAACGACGACGCCCTCACCGCCCAGATCCAGGGCAATGAGGAGGATGAAGCGGAAGCAGGCGTCCAGCAGGAACTCCAGCCCCGGAGGTGTTACATTTTCTGCCCCGCCGGGGACCGGGACCGCCTGTTTGAAGAGGTGGACCGTAAGACCGCCGCGCCGATGATCCCTGCGTTTCGGGACTATGTGCTGGATGAGCTCACTGCCCGGGGCGACCTGCGGCAGCTGGAGGTGTTCTCGTTGAGAGAAAAACTGGACGCCTTTGTTCTGAGCTTAAAGCCGGAGGACGCCAATGTGGTGGAAATCCTGGAGGCCGGCCTGAAAAGCGGGGCCATCACCATCCCAGGCGCGGTTCCCGGTCAACCGGACGGCTTCGGCGATGTGAAAAGCGTTGTGGGCTACCTGAACGCCTTTGGCCCCACGGTAGCCCAGCGCATCCGCAGCCAGTTCCAGCCCCTGTTCGACCCGGCGGCGGAGCCCTTGTCCGAGGAGGTGCTGGCCGTCAACGACACGATCATGGCGAAAGCGGGGTACTCCCTGTACGACGCCCAGCTTGCTGTGGCGGAGGCCACCAAGCGGCAGTTAGACCGCAAGAAGGTCGCGCTCATTGTGGCGGAATGTGGAAGTGGCAAAACGAAAATCGGTTCCACGGCCATAGGCGCGCTCCAGGGAATGCACGCCGCCGCCGGCAAGCGGGGTAAGACCTTCAACCTCATTATGGCCCCTTCCCACGTCACCGGGAAATGGGTGCGGGAGATCGGCGAGACCCTGCCCAACACCTTCGCCATGGTGGTCAAGAGCATTACCGACCTGGACCGGCTGTACGCCGCCTACCAGGCCGGAGACAAGAGCGTGTACGCCGTGTTCAGCAAGGAGAAGGCCAGGGACGGGTATATGCGCTACCCCGCCGTGACCTATGACCACAGGGCAAAGGGCTTCCGCTGCCCGGACTGCGGGAAGCTCGTGCAGATGACGATTAGCGGCGACGGCACAAAATACGAGGTGAATGCGGATCAGCTCTATTTCATACGGGAGCACCGGGGAAACCACGCCTGCAAAAGCTGCGGGACATCCCTGTGGTCCGCCATCAATCCGGGGAGGAACATCCCCTGGGCAAAGATCAGCGATTACGGCTGGGTGTACCGCCCCCAGGCGGCAATGCACCGTAAGAGGACAAAAAACGAGCGCGTCCTGGCCCGCCTGGACGACATCGAGGCCAACCTGGACGGCTATGAGCCGGTGCGGGGGGCCTGCCGGCGCTTTCCCCTGAGCACCTACATCAAAAAGAAGTACCGGGGACGAATCGACGGGCTGCTATGCGATGAGCTCCATGAGTACAACAACGCCAGTGGCCAGGGGGACGCCATGGGCGAGCTGTTCGGCGTGTCCAGGCTGTTTGTGGGCATGACCGCCACCCTCATCAACGGGTACAGCTCGGGCCTGTTTCACCTGCTTTACCGCCTGGTGCCCGGCCTGATGGGTCGGGACGGCAAACCTTACCGCAAACCCGCCTGGTTTGACGATGAATACGGCGTCACTGAGAACGTCTACGAGCTGTCAGAGCCGGATTATAACTCCAACCGGCGCACGGTGAAGCGGCGGGTGCGAAGTAGGCAGCTTCCCGGCGTGTCGCCGCTGGTGTATTCCCGGTTCCTGCTGGAGTATACCAGCTTCCTCTCCCTGTCCGACATGGGAAAGGACCTGCCGGACTATGAGGAGATCCCGGTGCCGCTGGATATGCCTGAATCGGTGGAGAACGGCTACAAACAGGCTGAACATATTTTGCAGAAGGTGCTGAAAACAGACCGAAAGGCGGCCAACAAGCTGCTGTCCGCCTATCTGAACCTGCTCACCGTCTACCCGGATCAGCCCTATGACCAGCCTGAGATCGTTGACCCCATTAACGGCAGTGTGATCGTAAAGCCCGCCAATGCCGCCTGCTTTGACGATATCCTTCCCAAGGAGGAGAAGGTGCTGGAGATCGTCCGGGCAAAGGCGGCGGCAGGAGAGCGAGTGCTCATCTACACCAGCTGGACCCGTACCGATTCCCAGCAAAAGCTGTTAAAGCTTCTGACCGGGGAGGGGTACCGCACGGAGATCCTCCCGCCCACCGTCTCCCCCGGCAAGCGGGAGGCATGGGTGGAAAAACGGGTGCGTTCGGGGCTCCAGGTGCTCATCACCAATCCAAAATGCGTGGAGACAGGGCTCGATCTGAATGATTTTACCACACTGATTTTCTACAGCATGGGCTATAACCTGTTCACCCTGCGGCAGGCGTCCCGCCGGAGCTGGCGCATCAATCAGACCGCGCCCCGAGTAGAGGTCTACCTGCTCTACTACAAGGACACCATGCAGGCCAAGGCCATGAAGCTGATGGCCTCCAAGCTGGCGGTGGCGGGCATCATCGAAGGTGGCTTCTCTGAGGAAGGTCTGGCCGCCATGAGCGACGTGCGGGATCTGACCTCCCAGATGGCGAAGGAACTGGCCCTGGGCATCAAGGACAATGTGGAGGATATCGCCGCCGCATTCAAAAAGATGGCGGTCATCAACCCCGAGCGGCGTGCTCGCGCCGCAGCCCCGCCCGCGCCAGAGCTTCCGACACCGAAAGCCGCCGCCATCCAGGACACCAGCGCCCGTACCCGCCGGAAGGAGTTCGACGGCCTGCTGGAACGGACGCTGGAAGAACAAAAGAAGAAAAAGAAACCGAAGAAGTCTGTCGTGGACGAAAATCAATTCACCCTCGACGGCTTTGCCGCGTAAAGGAGGAAATTTTGAACATCACGATAAATCGGGCGGAGCTGTTGAGCGCCGTCCAAAAGGCCGCTGCCGTCGCGTCGGAGGACGCACCCCTGGAACCGCTGAAGGGGGTGCTTTTAGAGGCTGACGCCGCCGCGGGTACACTCACCTTCACTGCCACCAACATTGAGACTTCCCTGGAGCAGAAGTTGGTTTGTACCGTTGGAGAAGATGACGCGCTGGTGATGAACGCCAAGCTGCTGGCGGGGATGCTGGGGCTGATGTCCGGCGAGACGGCGCAGCTGCGCCGCAGGCCGGGAACCCGCGTGCTCACACTGCGCAGCGGGGAGACCATCTACAGCTGGGGCATCGGGGAGCGAGGCGAATTCCCCAAAATAGAGCTCCCGTTCCCGGAGGACACGGTAAAGCTGTCCGGCATCCCGTCCATGGCCCGGCAGACCATGTTCGCCACATCTGAGGACAAGGACAAACCCTTGATGCGCTGCGTAAACCTGATGTTCACCCGGGAAGGGCTGAAGGGAGTGGGCTACAACGGCCGGTGCCTGGTCGCCGCCAAGGGCGACGACAAATCCGCCGGGAACATCAGCCTGCTGCTGCCCGCCAACTCCCTGGAAAAGCTGGCCGGACTGTGTTCGGACGCAGATGAGTTCAACGTGGGCGTAGCCGGGAAGTTCCTGGTGTTCCAACGTCCGGGGCTCACGTTCGGGGCCATGCTGATGGAGGGCGACTATATGGACACGGACCGGCTGATGAACAACATCCGCAACCAGTTCACGCTGCTCACCGATGTGGCCGAGCTTCGGCGGACGCTGAAAACCGTGGCGGCGGTAGACCCCAAGGGCCGGGTGAAGCTGGCCTTTGACGGCGGGCGGATCACCTTCTCCTGCAAGGGAGAGCTGGGGGAAGCCTGCCAGGAGCTGGAGACCGCCCCGCTGACGGGAACGCCCCAGGGCGGATACTGGTATCTCATCTCCGACCTGATGGCCTGCCTGCGTTCGCTGTCCGGCACGGCCACCCTGGGCATCGCCCAGGCAGGGATGCTGGATCTGTCCACTGAGGGAGCCTACTATATGCAGACCGCCATGCGGGAGCCTGTGGCTGCCCCGGTGGTGGTGCAGAAGGCCCCCAAAGCCGAGCCAAAAAAAGCGGAAAAGAAGGCCAAACCCTCCAAGGCCAAGGCTAAGACCGCCAAAAAGGCGGCGTAGGGGGTGCAGCGTGTGAAGGAGAACGACATCTGTAGATATTGCGGCGGTGTGATCAAGCTGATTCCCGCCAAAGCGGTCTATGGCGAGTCCGCCCGGCGGCTGGGCATGGAGGGCGAGTTTGTCTATCAATGCCAGAACTGCAACGCCCGGGTGGGCTGCCACAAGGGCACCACGCGGGCCTTGGGCAATGTGGCCAATGAGGTGCTGCGGCTGAAGCGGATGGAGGCCCACCGGGTGTTCGACGCCCTTTGGAAAAGCGGGCGCATGACCCGGACGGGGGCGTACCGCTGGCTGGCAGGGGAACTTCATCTGAGGCCTGACCGCGCCCACATCGGTGGGTTTGAAATGGATCAGTGTCAGAGGGTCATTGAGCTGTGCGAAAAATGGAACAACGAGGAGGCGGCGTAATGCGGGAATGTGAGCATAAACAGTCGATGTGCCATTGTATTGACTGGAAAAATGATGACATAGCCATACAGGTTAATCACCTCATGAACTATTTTGAGTTCTCCGGCTTCGAACTGAAGTATACCACCCTGGAGCCGGAAGAAGGCCGCCGCCTGTGCAAAATCGGCCGATGCCGAATCTGTGGAGGTGACCTGTGCATCGGCAGGGAATTGCCCGGCCAGGCCACGCCGGATGAACTGTTGACGGAGATCTACCGTTGGATGTTTCAGATGTGGAGTGCGCAAAATGAACGGCTTCCCGCCAATGTAAACTGCTTCCGAGATATGTTTATATCGCTGTTTCACGAATCTGATCGGGAATTTGTGCAGGAATGGCTGAACGGGCGTGCTGGAAATGAGAACTCTCGCATCAGGGAGGGGTCGTAGATGGCAAAAACAAAGTACACCTTCCCGGTGCCGACTTGCCCCGGCTGCCAGTACCACCAGCTTGTGGGCTGCGCGCGCTACTGCAATGGTTTCCCGAAAAAACGGAAATCTAAGCGGTTCCGCAAGTCCGACCCGAAATACAAGCCCCCCAAGTGGTGCCCCCGGCTGACCTCCCCGCCGGTGTGCCGCGTCTACGGCTTTGTGGATGAGAAGAGCGAGTTCCTGGAATGGCGCCTCAACCGAAAGGACTACAAGCCGGGTGCGCACATCTCCCCCTCAGAATCCCGCTACAGGCTGCGCTGTGAGGGAACCCTTGGCCTGACTGCCAAGCAGTTTTATGACGCCATGCAGAGGGAATCTGTGGAGCAGACTTTTTCCGATGCTGGGATGGAGCTGGAGTATGGAGAGGTCATTGAGATAGACGACGGCCTGAAACCCTACTATTTTTATTACTTGAACTATGACAGGCTGCTTCCCCTGTACTCTTTCGACCGTTCGCGGGTGCGGACTGACGCAAAGGAGGACTGAAAAATGGTAAACAGATACTGCGAATGCTGCCACCGTCTGGCGGGCCGGCCCGATGCCGCCACCAATTTTTACAACGACCACTTCATCCCCACCCACTGGGCGTTGAACTATTTCAAACTCAGCGAGTGCTTGGGCGTCAGCCTGATGGGCTGCTGTAAGGACTGCGGCGGCGAGCTGGAGAAGGTCATCCCGATCCAGAAGGGCCTGACCGGGGACGATTTGCTGAAGGCCATTTATGACACGGTGCAGACCGCCCATCCCTATGACAGTTTTTCAACGCAGGTGGGGTACTACGGCCGCTGTGAGGAACGCAGCAGGTTCTATGCGAGCCGGGATGAGCAGCGCCAGTTCCGGCACAGCAAGCAATTCCTAGATTTGTTCAACGACTGGGATCGGGAGCGGGCACAGCTCTGGCTGGAACAGAATTTCCCGCCGGAGAAGCCCACCGAGGTGTTCCGGGACACCGGCGGCAGCCTGTTCAGCAGCGTGATCCGAAGGGCAAAGGCAAACGGCGATTTCGACAGGGCCGGGGCCATCCTGGACTACTACCTGCCCTGTGAGCACGAGGGGGGCAGGCACGAAGGGGTAAAGCTCACCGCCTACGAATTTGACTTTGTGCCCATCGTCAACTATGGCTGTGAGGGCATCTACATCGACTGCTATCTGAAGGGAAAGTTTGATGAATCCAGGCGGTGCTCCCTCCATGTGGGCACGCTGAAAACGCTGAGACGTGACCTGGAGGCCGCCAAAATCATGGGCGAGCTGTGCGGCGCACTGATGCATCACGCCAGCGAATATGTCAATCAGAACCTGCGCCGTTATACGCCGGCTCAAGAATTGGAGGCAGAATACCGGCAAAAGGACGCCGGGGAGGCCGGAAGCCATGTGTGAGCCTGGAACGAGGAATGGCCTGACGTTTTTGGAGTGCTGCGAGATCGTGCGATCCGGGGGCCTGCACATGATCCGCCCCAGCGGCGAAGCGTCCGGGCAGTACGACCTGTGCGAGCCTTTTGAAAACGAGAAGGGCTGGACCTGGCTGGACACTGTGACGGCTAACGTGGTCTGTCAGGTGTATAGCGCCCTTTCCCCGGAGCGGCAGGAGAAGTTTAAGGCCCTGCCTGCGGGAGTAATTTTGAATTTCTGCTGGAAGATCGTTGAAAAAGCACCGTAGAGTTTAAAGAAAGGACGCTGAACATGACGCTGAACGAATTTAAGCGAATGGCACAGGAACGGCCCATTTTCCTGGAGCTGCTCTGGCGCAACGGGGAAACGTCTGGCTTTGCGCCCTGGCTGCGGGGTCCCCGCCGCATCGCCGCTGTGCGCAGCTATGGCTTTGACCTGGTGCTCAACACCACGGAAGGACTGAACGATCCCAATCAGAAAACGTCCCAGCTGCGGGTGGAGCGGTCTGCTCGATTTGAGCTGGATGGCGATATCCTCTCCGTCTACAACGGCGGGTTCCGCCCGGCCACGGAGGACGAACAGGAGGCCATGGACGGCTGGGCCCGCAAGGCGGCCCAATCCCCGAACGCCGGATATTGGAGCATGGTGGGCTTTTTTCGGAGCTTTCCCAGTGGCGCCGGACGGCAGAACGCCCGCCGCCACAGGGGAAGCAGGGGCTATGAGCACCTGCTCCGTGACCGACGCAGGAAGATCGCCCCCTGCACCGGGCGGGAGCTCGTCTTTGACAAGAATGTTCGGGGAGAGCTGTCCCTGAAGTACCGGGTCATCGCGGCTTGACACAGGGCACACGAATGGCCGGCAAACAAATTGGGCCTGCGCCCCGCGCACAGGCCCCCAAAATACAAGGAGTTTTTGAAATGAAAAACAATATTTCCTATGAGCTTCGCAACCGCGTGGTGGAGGAGCACCTCCACTGCATCGACACCGTGATCCGGCAGAACTGGACGCTGATCCAGGCCGCGCACCTTGAACGGGACGATGTGTACCAACAGTTGGCCATCCGGCTGATCCGTTGCGTGGACACCTACGACCCGGCCAAGGGTTCTCTGAAAAAACGTATCTACGCGCAGCTGAAATATGAGCTGCTCAACTGCAAGGAGGTCCGCCGCCTGACCGGCATCACTGGCGCTCCGAAGGAGTTCCGTGGAGGAAACATCATTTCTCTCGACGCCATTCGGGAGGGCGGCAGGCTGTATCAGCAACTGAGCGCAGCGTAGGCGGAGAATGGCTGTGATGATGTACCGTCTGCGCGCGGCATTGCAAGGGTTTTGCCGCCGGCTGTCTCGCTTCATGACGCGGCATTTCATTGATCGGAAAAGCGAATGGGCGGATGTGGAAGAGTTGGGCGAAAATGTCGGTCAGGACGCCCGGTTCCTGCGCCTCCAGCTGACCAAGGCGCGGGCGGAAAACACCGACTTGAAAAGCCAGACGAAGGATTTCGGGGAGCGGTTTGCGGCGCTGTTCCATATGCCGGACGATGGGTTGCGGGAAATTGTCCGCAGCTACGAAATCCGGCGGAAATCGGTTGGGACATCCTGTGAAGTGGTTTTGGAGCATTGCGTCTTTTGCGGTGACCCGATAGAGGTGAAGGTGTTCCAGCATGAGCGGGACGCCCTGTTGTATGTGGCGCTCCTGCAAACGGCAGGATACCAGCCCCAACGCAATCTGTCCTGTCCGCTTTGCTATACGGAGTATGAAAAATCTCTGGAATTATCAAAGGATTGAAAGGGGTAAAACCATGCCAAATCAAAATACACAGTCCCTGTGTGACCGTATGCTGGCCGTGATGGCCGACGTGAACGGCCAGGTGGCGGAGCGGGAGGAGCTGGTGGAGGCCATCGCCATCGCCCTGCTCACCCGAAAGAACCTGTTCATCCTGGGCGCGCCCGGCCAGGCCAAGAGCTACGCCATCAACCAGTTCCGCGCCCGGATCACCGGGGCCCGGCAGTTTGAGCGCCTACTGTCCAAGCAGACCGATGAGGAACAGCTTTTCGGGCGCGTTGACCTGTCCAGCCTGCTCCCCGGCAGCGTGCCAGAGTCTGTTGTAAGCGGCGATGAGCTCTACCAGCATCTGCGTTCAAAGCTAGAGTGTTTTGTAGAAAGCTTTTCCAGCCAAAAGGATTCGCCGTCAACCTATGAACTGCTGAGAGCGCACACGGCGGCGCTGGCGGATTATCGGGCGGCCCTGGCGGCACTTCACTCCGGCGAGCCCTCTGTACTCACTGCCGGAAAAATCCCCGAGGCGGACATTGTGTTCCTGGATGAGATCTTCAAATGCAATGACGGGGTGCTCAACTCCCTGCTCACCGCCCTCAATGAGCGCAAGTACACCAACGAGGGCCGTACTTATCCCATCCCCGTCATCTCCTTTTTCGCGGCGTCCAACGAGATCCCCAACTTCAACGATCCCCAGGAGAAGATCCTGGAGGCCCTCTATGACCGGCTGGAGCTGAAGGTGGTGACGGACAACATCTCAGACCGCACCAAGCGGCTGGCGGTGCTGGCGGACAAGCAGGCGGGGCGCGCCGGACAGGCCACTGCGTCCATCACATTGGACGAACTGGAACAGATGCAGGCGGAGGTGGCTGCGATCCCGGTGCCCGATGCCGCCAACGAGCTGGCTGACGATATCCTGTGCCAGCTTCGGAAGGACGGCGTCCCGGTGTCGGACCGCAAGTACCTCAATTACTACCCTATCGCCCAGGCCAAGGCGTGGCTGTCCGGCCACAGTCAGGTGGAGTCCCAGGATTTGCTGGCCCTGAAAAACTACCTCTGGCAGAAGCCGGGGGACCGGCCCGGGGTGGAAACTGTGCTGGAGCGCATGTGCGTCAACCCCATGCAGGACAAGGTGAACGGCATCCGGGCCATGGCGGTGGACGTGCGGACGGAGTTCGACGCGGCCATCTCCGATGCCAGTAAACCCAACGCGGGCAGCAAGGCCCTTATCAAGCTGCGGGGCGAACTGGTGCGGCTCTACAATGAGCAGCAGAAGCTGGCGGCGTCTGTTCAGTCCGATGGCGAGAAGGCGCTGACGGACGGCCTGCTGGCGGATATGGAACAGATCAACCGAAAGGCCCACGAGGCGGTGGGCTTCACCTACACGCCGCTGGAGCAGTTGGCGGCGTTACAATGAAATGATAGTCCAGTGGTATGAAGTCAAGGGTGATTGAAGGAAAAATTCAGAGGAAAACAGC
>ERZ779632.26-NODE-26-length-94613-cov-11.956968_pt1 | contig 94613 bp, 73 predicted proteins | sample MGYA00514194_ERZ779632 | MGnify/ENA primary metagenome ERZ779632 (study PRJEB29562, sample SAMEA4376704) | mouse gut metagenome | isolation source: Cecum | study: EMG produced TPA metagenomics assembly of the A DSS colitis mouse model was used to assess the... | reverse complement strand
GCCAACTCCGCGGGCACTATGTATGTGATCTGTGAGTCCAATACCAATGGCATTGTGCAGATCAGCCCGGTGGAGGGCGGTACGTTTCTGGGTTATTTCGGAACCAACAGCACCGACAAAAATCTGTGGACCATTGTATGGCGCGCTCTGCAGACGGAGGCCCAGAGGGCCAGGTCCTTAAGCAACCTTCCGTCCACGCCCACGAACCTGGCCATCGACGAAAAGGGGCTGATCTACACAGTTACCGCAGGCGAGGAAAGAGAGACGCTGAAACGTCTGAATATTGCGGGAATCAATATGATTGAGCCAAACAGATACGATGAAACGCCAGCGGCGGTGGCGGTGGGAAACCATGACAACGTGTTTGTGGCTTCCACACAGGGTTACATATATGAATATAACAACGAGGGCAACATGCTCTTTGTATTCGGCGGCAGTGATGTGGGACAGCAGAGGATCGGCCTTTCCACCAGAGTGGAAGCCATCCAGATCGGAACGGACGACAAGATCTATGTGTTGGACTCCGAAAAAGCCCAGATCCAGATTTATGAGCCCACGGAGTTCACCAGTCTGCTGCATGAAGCCCTGTTCCTGTTTTCCAAGGGGCGGTACACGGAGAGTAAGGGTCCCTTAAGCCAGGTGCTGCAGATGAACAATCTGTTCGACTATGCCAATATGGCCATGGGCAAGGCGCTGGTTCAGGAAGAACAATATGAGGAGGCGCTGCACTATTCCCGGCTCGCCAAGGATTTTGACGGATATTCCGACGCGTTCTGGGAGATCAGGAACCAGTGGCTCAAGGACTACCTGGTTCCCGTGTTCCTGATTATACTTGCGATACTTGTGATTAAAAAGGTTTTGCAGGTTCTGGATAAAAAGAAGGGAATCCTGGCCGGGCCCAGAGCAGCCATAAAGAATTTCAGGGACAAAAAGCTGGTGAAGGAACTGGGGTATATGTTTTACTTCATGAAGCATCCGGTGGATGGCTGCTATGGAGTCAAGAGAGAGGGAAGAGTATCCCTGCTGAGCACCAATATTATACTGGTACTGGGAATTCTGTTCTATGTGATAAACAAGTATTTCTGTGGATTCCTGCTAAAGACCGTGAGAGAAGGAAGTTACGATATCGTCTCGGACGTGGGACTTCTGGTGATTGCCTTCGTGCTGGTAACAGGCTGCAATTACCTGATCTGCACCATCAACGAAGGAGAAGGAAAATTAAAGGATATATACTGCTCTTTCGTATACAGTTTTACTCCCTATGTGGTGCTTTTGCCGGTGATTTTCCTGCTCTCCCATGTGGTCACATATAACGAAGTGTTCTTTGTGGAATTTGCGACTTTGTTTATGTATGTCTGGATTGTGGTCCTGGTCTTCATCTCCATCAAGGAGATCAACGATTACAGCGTGAAGGATACCTTCAAGATCATAGGACTGACGCTATTTACGATTTTGATAGCTGTCCTGCTGGCATTTATCATTTATGTATTGTGGACACAGGTGTTTGAATTCATCCAGTCCATAGCTGGAGAGGTGGTGTATAGGATTGGCAGCTAAAATAAAGAAGACAATAGCAATATTTCTGACGGCGGTATGCCTGCTTGCATCCGTAACGGTCTTCGCGCCTATGAGGGCGCAGGCCGCTCAGGATCAGATTAACGGACACAGCCTGATAGCGGAAAACGATCATTACGCGCTGTATATGAATGAGGAGTATCTGTCTATCATCGTACAGGACAAAGCCACAGGGGCCTACATGGAATCGGCTGTCAGCTACGACGACAACAAGAACAACGCCACCTGGTCCGCGGCCATGAGGTCAGCGCTGGTGTTGACGGTGATCTACGGTATAACCGACACCCAGCAGGCGGACCTGATCAATGACGAGGTGACCAAGGATATCACCTATACGGACAACGGATTCTCCGCGAAGGTGTATTGGAGCAAATACAAGTTTGGAATGACCCTGGAGGTCGAGCTTACGGAAGACGGAGTAATCGCTTCCGTGCCAGATGAGTCCATTGTAGAGGACGGAGAGGATTACTTCATCGGGACGATTTCCGTATATCCTTATCTGGGACACTCCTATCTGGATCAAAAGGAAGGCTACATGTTCATTCCGGACGGGAACGGGGCATTGATCTATCTGGAAGATAAGGAAGGACGCTTTCGGAGCGGCTTTACAAGCATGATATACGGAGACGATCCGGGTTTCGCCAGACAGAGTGCTTCCAATCTGTGGCAGGACCACAACATCATCAATGATGCCAATAAGGTGATAGCTCCTGTGTTTGGCATGGCCCACACCAGTGAAGGAATTGCCTATCTGGCGGTGGTGGAGAAGGGGGCCGAACGGGCGTCCATCATTGCCAATCCCAACGGCGCCAATGTGGATTATAACAGAATTTATGCAAGGTTTACGGAGAGAGTGGTATTTACCCAGTACAACGGCAACAATTCTTCTTCCGCCTACCAGACGGCCGAAACAGGCAGAAGCCATTCGGACTTGCAGGTACATTGGATTTTCCTTGCAGGGGATGACGCCAATTACTGTGGAATGGCCAATGCGTATAGGGCCTATCTGCTGGAGAGGGGAGACCTGGTACCCAGCGCCGACAACTCCTACAATACCAGAGTCGACTTCCTGGGATCGGACAGAGAATCCTGGGTGGTAGGAACCAGCGCCGTGGTGATGACCACCACCGATGACATCCGGGAAATATATGAGGACCTGAAAAAGGAAGGTGTTACGGATCTCTTTTCCGTCTACAAGGGATGGCAGAAGGGAGGGATATACAACCTGCCCATCGGTTCCTACAAGGCGGATTCCAAGATCGGCGGAACGGGAGATCTGACTTCCCTCATGGAGGAGGCGGAAAACGCGGGAATCCAGTTTTACCTCTATAACGATGCCTTGCGGCTCAATCCGGTGGAAAGCAGTTCTGTCTTTAATGTGGTAAAGCAGATAAACAGGAGAAGATTCTCCGAGTCTACCTACAAGGATGTATATGAAGAGTTTTTGTACCTGATTCCTTCCAGAACAGGTACGCTGCTGGGACAGTTTGTGAACAGCTGCACGAAAAAGGGTGTGAATAATCTGGCGCTGGCTGGAATTACCAACACATTGTATTCCAACTATTATGACAATGTTTTTTACAGCAGACACAATACCGCAGAGGAATATGACAAGATTTTCGGTCAGATAGCCGGACAGACGGATCTGGTGATGGAACAGCCATTCGCCTATCTGTGGAAATATACGGATGCGTTCCTGGATATGCCGCTGTACACCTCCAACTATATGTATGAGGATGAGAGCATTCCGTTCATGTCCATAGTGCTGAAAGGCGTGATGCCGATGTATTCCGAATATGTGAATTTTGAGGCCAATAAGCAGGAGTTTTTCCTGAAAATGGTGGAGACGGGAACCTTCCCTTCCTTCTACATAACAAAGGAGAGTTCTTCCGATCTGGTCAACACAAATTCCAGTGACATATACAGTTCCCAGTATGACGTGTACCGTGACACCATGATCGCCTATGCCAGAGAACTGGCGGAAATCAACGCGAAGGTGGAGGGCGCTTACATTGTGGGCCACGAGATCAGGGAGAATAACGTCACGGTAGTAACCTATGGCAACGGTGTAAAAATCTACCTGAATTACGGCAGCAGCGCAGTTCAGACGGACGGATACACTATCGAGGGAATGTCCATAAAGGTGGTAGAGTAAATGAGGAAAGAGAAAAAAGTGAAAGATCCCAGAGCGAAGCTTGGGAAATTGGAAAAACGAGAGGCGAGAGCGGGGTATCTGTTCGTGGCGCCATGGCTGATCGGCGTAGGGCTGTTCTTGTTATATCCGCTCTGCCAATCCTTCTATTACATGTGGTTCAATATCAGAATCACACCGCTGAAGACCCTGTACACTTATGTGGGAACCGGCAATTTCACCCAGATTTGGCTGGAAAATCCTGAGTTCCCCCAGCAGATTGTCACTTATCTGTGGCAGACCATAGTGGAGGTGCCGATCATAGTGGTATTTGCCCTGATGATCGCCATCATGCTGAACGGTCAGATTAGGTGCAGAGGATTGTTCAGACTGATCTTCTTTCTGCCGGTAATCATCGTCAGCGGGCCTGTTATGAACATGCTGGTGGCGGAGGGCGCGGCCAGTATCCCGGCCATGAATACGGAATCCATTGTGGCGGCTTTTGATACATTCCTGTCCCACCGTCTGGCGGAAGCCATAGGAGAAATATTTTCCGACATGATCATGATCCTGTGGTATTCGGGAGTGCAGATACTGATTTTCCTGTCGGCCCTGCAGAAGATTGATTCCGCCATGTATGAGGCGGCTTCCATGGACGGCGCTTCGGGATGGGAGAGCTTCTGGAAGATTACGCTGCCCACCATCAAGCCCTATATCCTTTTGAACGCAGTGTATTCGGTTATCTTCCTGTCCAGCAACGAGCAGAACACGCTGATCACAATGATTCAGGACGCCATGTTCTCAGGAACCAAGGAGAAGGGTTACGGATATGCGGCGGCCATGGCCTGGATGTATGCCGTGATTGTCACATTGATTGTTCTTTTGTTCTTCCTGCTGCTGGGTTCCAAGAAGGACGTATACGACAGACAGATTAAGCGTAGAAAGAGGGCGCTTAAGAAAGAGGCAAGACTTGTCAAGAAGATAGAGAGGAGGGGCAGGAGAAATGCAAGAAAAATCGAGCAAGCAAGGCAAAAGCGCAAGTACAAGACCTATAGCGGCGAAAGCGACTATTAAGCGTTATTTCACCAAAGAAAAAATGCGCCGTTTTGTATTCGGCACCAGGGAGAAAGAGGGCGCCGGAAAACAGATCGTGGTGTACGGCCTGCTGATCTGTATCGGATTTGTCTATCTGTATCCGATCCTCTATATGATCAGTACCAGCTTTATGAACCGGGATGACCTGTTGGATTCATCCATAAACTGGCTACCCGGTACACTGTATCTGCAGAATTATATTGATGCCGCAAGCAGCATGAACTTCTGGACTTCGCTGCTGAAAGGAATTGTAATTGCAGGAATCCCCACCCTGTTGAATATCCTGGTGTGTATGCTGGTGGGCTACGGATTCGCCACCTTTGCCTTTAAGGGAAGGGCGGTCATGATAGGGCTTCTGCTCTTTTCCTACATCCTGCCCAGCCAGGTGACCATGATCCCCACCTATGGACTATACAGCAAGATGGGCATTGTGGGAACCCTGTGGACCTTCATTCTTCCGGCGCTGTTCGGAAACGGACTCAACGCCCCCATCTTTATCCTGATCTTTTACCAGTTCTTCCGGCAGGTCCCCAGGGTGCTGCTGGAGGCGGCAAAGATTGACGGCGCGGGACATTTCAAGACTTTTGCAAGGGTGGCTGTGCCCTCTGCGGGCCCCGCAATCCTGACTGTGGGACTGTTCTCCTTTGTATGGTACTGGAATGAGTCCTATCTGACAGAAATGTACGTACAGGGCTTGTCCAGCAAGAGCGTATGGGTCAACTTGGTAGTACAGCTGAAGAATTTCGAGACCAGCTTCGAGAGTATGCAGGCTACGGGAGATGTGGCGGTAAGCCTGAGCGAATCGGTAAAGATGGCGGCCACGGCCCTGAGCATTCTGCCCCTGATGCTGATGTATTTCGTCCTGCAGAAGCAGTTTGTGGAAAGTATCGACAGAGCCGGCATCACCGGCGAGTAACAGATCTTACTCCGGCGCGGACCGGATTGAGATAAAACAAAGACAGCATGTCCCCGGACAGTACACTGATTCATATCCGGACGCCCAAGCGGCCGAATATGAATCACCCGGTTTGTGGACTGGCAGGGGATATGCGGAACTCAAAACAGCATGTCCCCGGACAGTACACTGATTCATATCCGGACGCCCAAGCGGCCGAATATGAATCACCCGGTTTGTGGACTGGCAGGGGATATGCGGAACTCAAATAAGGAGGATAAGGGATGAAAAAGAAAATTTTGGCATGTTTGTTGCTTTCAGCGACAACGTTATTTGCCATCACCGGATGCGGCAATGAAAGCGGCGGCGGTTCCGGTGAGGTGGACGAGAACGGCGTAACCACCGATGACATCACGCTGACCTACTGGCATTATGAGGATGAGACCACCATCAATCTGCTGGCCGAGGCGTTCATGGAGAAGTACCCCAACATCACAGTGGAGACCAGGTTGATCAGCGACATGAGCACAGATCTTTCCGCTGCGGCTACCGCAGGAACTTTCCCGGATGTGTTTGCGGGGACGGATGTGGATACGGCTCTGGCCAACCAGTATTGGAGGGATATTACAGAGTATTGGAACAATGACCCGGAGAATCAGAATCTGATGGCTACCATCAACGAGTACGGCATCGGATGCTTTGACACCAATGTACGGTATGCGGCTCCCGTATACTATCAGCCCAGCGCCATGTTCGTGGATAAAAACGTGGTTGAGACGCTGAACCTGACCATGCCCGATACAGACTGGACTTGGGCGGAGATGGTTGATTTCATCAAAACGGCTACACAGGGCAGCGGCGGTGATAAATATTATGGACTGGGATACTATAACAGACTGGACTCCCTGTACGGTATCGCGGCGGTTTCTCCCGATGTGCGCAGAATCAAGGGCGAATTCGGGTTTAACGGAACAGACTATGATCTGTCCTACTGGGCCATCGGCGAACAGGAATTTTCCGACCTGAAGCTGGCGGGATATGTGGCTCCTCTGCAGGGCACCATGCAGATGTTTGACTGGCTGGGAGATCCGGACGCCTGGTTTGGCAACACGGGACATGCGGCTGTAGCTTCCGAGGGCTTCTGGACCTTCCAGAATATCTGGAACACCACTGTGGACGGCGTTCCTTACCAGGAGAAGTACGGCGGCACAGACTGGATTCCCTATGTGACACCCAATGTAGTGGATGAGAAAGAGCACAATGTTATCGGAAGCATGTACCTGGGCGGCGTATCCACATCCTGCCAGCATCCCTACGAAGCATATCTGCTGCTGAAGTTTATGGGCTGGGGCGTGGACGGCTGGATGGCCAGAATGGACATCTATGAGGATGAGTCCATCACCAATGCCAGCAATGTGCCTCTGAAGAGTTCCAATATGCCGGTTCCTCTGAACCTGGATAAGACCGTTTGGGACAGATATAAGGCCCTGTTCCCTCAGGATGATGCTCACAGGACTTACTGGGACGATTATTTTAACAGCATTACAAGGCCCGTGCCTTTTGGCTGGCAGAGCATTGCGGGCTATTGGAATTTCTGTGACCAGTACTTCAATAAGATCGGTATCCATGATCTGGTAGATAACGGTTCCGCCCAGGCAGCCGACTATGTGGAGGAGGCAACAAGACAGGCTAATTACTACCATGCGGAAGCCATGATCTCTTACTTTGGACCTTCAGGTTACGGTATCCTCTCCGATGAGGAAGTGGCCCAGTACCAGACATTTATCGATTCCTTTACACAATAGACATAACTTATACTGACGGGCACTAATGCCTGTCAGGTAACGCGACTCACGAGCGAAAGATTTAAGGGACATCGCGGCAGATTTCATCTCTCGTGAGTATAAAAACAGTCTCGCAAAAAAGTGCCGGGAAAGGGCGCCGTAGTGCAGAGAGGAAATTCAGAATAGGAGGATATAGAATAGTATGAAAAAGAAATTATTGAGTATTTTATTGTGCGGAACCATGATCGGATCCATGTTGACAGCCTGCGGAAGTGATGGAGCAGGAAGCGGTGAGTCTACTCAGCTCCAGAGCGAAGCTGGCAACAGCTCCGAGGCGGGCAGCTCCGAGACGGGCAGTTCCGAGACGGAGAGTTCCGCAGAGCAGAGCGAGGCGCCGGCTCCTGCGGAAGTGACGCCGGAAGCGCTGCCGGATGCTTTTGCCCATTATACCTTTGACGGAGAGGACGAGGGCTATGCAATAGTAAAGCAGGCCAATAAGGCAGACGACAGCATCAATGACGGCGGCACCTATGATATCGTACCTTCCGATGTCACTCCGATCTATGCGGACGGGGCTGTGGGCAAGGCGCTGTATATGGACAGCACCTATGGCCTGGATCTTAACCTGGAGCCCACCAACACGGATGTTTACACCGTTTCCTACTGGGTAAACGCAAGATTTTTCTTTGACTTCGGTCCCACTCTGCAGATTGGCTACAATATCGGCAGGGAGGCTGATGCCGGAAACAATGTGACCTGGATCAATGTTACCCAGACAGGCTGGGGAGCGGACAGCGCAAAGCTTTATCCCACGATCTGGAGCCGTAATGAAGCCAGCGATGCCCAGGACGGCACAGACTGCTGGCCCTGGATGTCCGGCTGGGATGACAGCACTCACGGAAAACAGGAGTGGGCTATGATCACCATCGTTTGCTCAGGAGAGAAGCAGGACGGCCCTAACGGCACTACCACTGTGGGCGCTCAGTATTATCTGAACGGCCAGCTGATGTATGATTCCAATGACAATTACACAAACCACACCTATTGGGAAGAGTGGACTTGGGATGCCAGCCTGGCCCCCAATATAATGCAGCCCGGCGATTCCGAGTTTGAGTCTTATTTTGGAATCAACTATTGGGACCCTCTGTATGTGGGCTATGTGGATGATCTGTATGTGTATGATCAGGCTCTGACCGCTGGCCAGGTTCTGTCTCTGTACCAGCTGGGCGATCCTTCCGTGTCAGTGGAATATTTTGATGCCGCCGCCGGCACCGGCGCCGAGGAACCTGCGGAACCAGTTGCGGTAGATCACAGTGATGTGGAAATTACCGGTACTTTGGTGGGCGCCCAGGACTGTTCCACTGCTTTCTGGACTGAGTTTTCGGATGTAGTGGCTGTTCCGGAGGGTGAGTCCGCAACCGTGAACTTCAAGAACTATTCCAGCCAGTTGGAAAACTGGAACAATTTTGCGGTGATCCTGCAGAATGTGGCCGATGTTCATTCCGCGGACGCCAATGCGGATTACAAGGAGTACGCTGTTGTCCGTGCGGATAACTATGGCTGGGGGGCAGGCTATGAAAATATTGCAACAGCAGAGTGTGACTGGAACTGGGATACCTTCAAGACCGATATGGACGGCGCGGATGTTGAACTGACTATCACCAACAACGGTGACACTGCGGATATCGTTGCCAAGGTAACTTCCGCAGGGGGAACCACCTACAACCAGTCCTATAAGGGAATCGCAGTGGATGGCGATCTGTATTACTGCCTGACAGTTGATGGCTCTTTCATCGACATTCAGTAATATCCAAATATGTATTAACACAGGATCAGCAGGAGTTTGGCTATAGGGCAATACACATCTATTAGTGATTGATACAATATCGCAGGCAAAGTCAGTGATATTCACAAAGAAGTAAGTTTTCGTGATTAATAGAAGCACCCCGGGTTATGTAAGGATTAATCTGGGGTGTTTCTCACAAATGGTTATTATTCGAAGCTGCTTTGCGGACTATAATGTTTTCGGAAGGTAAATAATAACCACAAATCTGAATTAATGTCCGCCCCGGCGGACGGATGGGAGCAAATATGGAGACAGGAAAAAAATATCAGTTCTGGTTTTGCACGGGATCGCAGGATCTGTACGGGGATGAGTGCCTCAGAAAAGTGGCGGAGCATTCCGCAAAGATTGTGGAAAGTCTGAACGCGTCGGGCAGATTGCCCTATGAAGTGGTGTGTAAACCCACGCTGATCAGCCAGGCGTCCATCAGAAAGACGCTGAATGAAGCCAACGGAGATGAACTGTGCGCGGGCGTCATCACCTGGATGCACACTTTTTCACCCGCCAAGATGTGGATCATCGGCCTGCAGGAGTACAGAAAACCTTTGTGCCACCTGCACACACAATTCAATGAGGAAATTCCTTACGATGAGATTGACATGGACTTCATGAATGAGAACCAGTCTGCCCACGGCGACAGGGAATACGGACATATCGTAAGCCGCATGGGAATCGAGCGCAAAATTATTGTGGGCCATTGGGCCAATCCTGTCCTGCAGGAGAAGCTGGGCAGCTGGATGCGCACAGCGGTGGGCGTGATGGAGTCCAGCCATCTGCGCATCTGCCGTGTGGGCGACAATATGAACAATGTGGCGGTTACAGAGGGCGACAAGGTTGAGGCCCAGATCAAATTCGGATGGGAGATCGACCATTATAATATCAACGATGCCGTGGAATATGTTCAGGCAGTGTCCAAGGCAGATATTGACACCCTGGTGGAAGAATACTATGGAAAATACAAACTGCTGACAGACGGCAGGGGTGAAAGAGAATTCAGGGAAGCCGTGGCTGTGCAGGCCGCCATTGAGATCGGCTTCGAGAAGTTTCTGGAGGAGGGCAATTACCATGCCATCGTCACCCATTTCGGCATGTTGGGCGCGCTGCGGCAGCTTCCGGGCCTTGCCATTCAGAGACTGATGGAAAAGGGTTATGGTTTCGGCGCGGAGGGCGACTGGAAGACGGCAGGCATGGTCAGGCTGATGAAGATTATGACAGCCGGAGTGAAGGACGCAAAGGGAACCTCCTTCCTGGAGGATTATACCTACAATCTGGTGCCAGGAAAAGAGGGGATTCTTCAGGCCCATATGCTGGAGGTCTGCCCCACCATCGCCCAGGGAGATATCTCTATCAGGGTAAATCCTCTGAGTATGGGCAACAGGGAAGATCCGGCCAGACTGATCTTCACGGCAAAGGAAGGAAAGGGCGTGGCCACGTCCCTGGTGGATCTGGGCTGCCGTTTCCGGCTGATCATCAATGAAGTGGAGTGCAAAAAGGCGGAGAAGCCCATGCCAAAGCTGCCCGTGGCAACGGCATTCTGGACACCCATGCCCGATCTGGAGACAGGAGCCGCCGCGTGGATTATGGCAGGGGGAGCCCATCACACCGCGTTTTCCTATGATCTGTCCGTGGAGCAGATGGTGGACTGGGCCGACGCCATGGGAATTGAAAATGTGGTGATCGGCACGGGCACCAATCTGAGGGATTTCAAGAATGAACTTAGATGGAATTCCGTTTATTTCAGGTGAGACGCAGAGCGGAAGCCTGAAAGCAGCATCTGTCCGTACACCCAAAGCGGTCAGACATTCATCACCAGGATGTGTGCCGGGAGGACAGACACGGTAGGGCGGGTGCAGAACTAAGATTAGGAGAATGTATAATGGCGGATAAAGTAAAACACAGGATATGCAGATGCGCGGGGGGACTGTTAATGTCCGCCCTGCTGCTGCTCCCCACGCAGGCCCAGGCCCAGGGAGCATCCCACAGCGTTACCACCGATGGGATCACTGTCACCATCGAGACAGACAAGGAGGAGTACAAGGCCGGAGAAGAGGTTCAGTACTCTGTCATTGTGGAAAACGGCAGAGATAAATGGGATATCAGCGCCTCCACATTTACTTACAGCAATACGGAGGGGCTGACTGCAGCGGAGGAGGGTTCCATGCCGGATTCCCTCCCGGAGATCCCTTCCGGGGAAAGCCATACCCTTACAGGTCGTCTTGTGGGTGCCCAGGAGAACTTTTCCGGATCGGCCGAGGGAGGCGCTGCCGGATTGGCAGTAGGTGTAACGGCGGCGGTAGTGGCTGTCATTGCAATTGTGGCTGCAGCAGTGGTACTACTTCTCAAAAAGAAGAAGGGCGCGAAGGCGGCGGCCCTGTTCCTGGCGGCGGCCCTGCTGGCAGGTGAGGGTCTGCCGGCCCAGGCAGCGGCCAATGAAACCATAACTGTCAGGCCCTATGTGAATTTTACCTACGGGGGTCAGGAAGTGGTAATCCGGGCGGTGATGGAACTTAAGATGGAACAGCAACTCATGGTCATCGAACCGGAAGACAGGAAGACATACCAGAAGATCACTTGTCATGATCCTTCAATTTTTAAGGATTTTGACGGCACATATTATATTTTTGGCTCCTTCCTCACCGGAGGCAGCACACAGGATCTGTACAACTGGACCAGTCTGGACGCCCGGATTCAGGGAGGCTTCAGCCAGGAAGTCAGGGATCAGATCAAGGCATGGAACAAGGATGAAAACGCGGACGGCTGGAACGGCTATCTCTGGGCGCCGGATATTATCTATAATCCTCATATGGAAAAATACTGTATGTATTTAAGCGCCAACGGGGATGACTGGAAGTCCAACATTGTGCTGCTGACTGCCGATGACATCATGGGTCCCTACGACTATGCGGGGTCCATTGTCTACGGAGGTTTTGACGCGGACAATTACGGCGAGACGGATGCTCCCAAAGTGCTGGGAGAAAGTGAAATTCCGGAGCGGTATGTAGTCAACGGAATCGCCAACCGCAAATGGGGCGATATGTGGCCTAACTGTATTGACCCCTGCGTGATCTCTGACGATGAGGGCAACCTTTGGATGTCCTACGGCTCCTGGTCCGGCGGCATATTCATGCTGGAACTGGACGAAGAGACGGGACTGAGGGACTATTCTGTCACCTATGAAAGCAATGAGCACTCGGACGCCTATTTTGGCGCCAAGATCGCCGGCGGCTCTTATGCGTCGGGGGAGGCATCCTATATTCAGAAAATCGGTGATTATTATTATCTCTTTATCTCCTACGGCGCATTGGAGGCCAGGGGAGGTTACAATGTGCGTATCTTCCGCTCTCAGAGACCGGACGGAGATTATGTGGACCTGCTGGGAAATACGCCGTACTTTGACCGTCTTGTGCAGAACTTTAATCTCTCTGTGGGTGTGCGCCTGATGGGAGGATACAAGTGGCGCAATTTCAATGTGGGACAGGTGGCCCAGGGTCACAATTCCGCTTTTGTGGATGATGACGGCAGAGCTTACATGGTATTCCACACCCGCACGGCCAACGGCACAGAGGGACACAATGTGAAAGTGCATCAGCTGTTTATGACCAAAGAAGGGTGGCTCGTGGCTGCGCCCTACCAGACCACCGGGGAAGCTTTGAAGCCGGATGGCTATACGGTTTCGGAAGTGGCCGGCGATTATGAGATTATCCTGCATGAACTGGATATCGATTATGAGAATCTGGATGTGAACCAGCCGAAGTTTATCACTCTGACGGAAGAGGGAAAAATAACCGGCGACTATGAGGGAACCTGGGAGTTGGAATCCGGTACATCCTATATCAGCCTGCATTTCAACGGACAGGAGTACAGCGGTGTGACTGTATCCATGGAGATCGAGTACACTACCATCGAGACAATGACCTTTACGGCGGTGGGACTGAACGACCAGATAACACTGTGGGGCAGCCGCTGCCCGTAAACCGGCGCCATATTACCGGCAGAAACAGGCCACAGCCGTACAGCTGTCTATATCGGGAAAACGGCTGTATGGCCGGATATATTGTGAGCCTGCCAGCGCATTTCCGGAGGGAAATGGCTGGCGGGCCCTTCACAGGCATAAGGAGGCAGCATGGAATATGAAAACAGGGACAGCAGAAAAGTAGATATTGCGAAGGACATCATTTTTTTCTTTGTGACAACCGCAATTGCGTTTGCTTATTTTATGCTGGTTCTTTTGATTATCAGCTTTGTAACCATATCGTATATCCATTTTACCATTGAAGGCATCTTTATTATGGCCACGGTGGCCACAGTGGGGGTGGACATACATTATGTTGTGAAAAAGATACGAAAATATAGAAAAAAGTAATTGCAGCCAAGTCGGCATAAATGATAGAATTGTCTATCTGCAGAAGGAGGAATGAATCAATATGGACAGTATCAATAAACCCTTTATCGAACAGAGGGCGGATCCCTATGTCTATCGGCATACAGACGGGACCTATTATTTCACGGCATCCGTTCCCGCTTATGACAGAATCATACTGCGTTGTTCAAACACCCTTATGGGACTTAAGGATGCCAGTGAGGTCACGGTCTGGAAGAGACATAAAAGCGGAAAAATGAGTGAACACATCTGGGCTCCGGAACTTCATTACCTGGACGGGAGATGGTATCTGTATTTTGCGGCAGGGAGACAGAAAAATATCTGGAAGATCAGGCCCTATGTTCTGGAGTGTATGGGGCAGGACCCGCTGCGCGGCCCCTGGGTGGAGAGAGGAAAGATACAGAGAGCAAAGGATGACATCTATTCTTTCAAGGCTTTTTCCCTGGATGCCACGATCTTTGAACACCGGGGGAACCGGTATTTCGTATGGGCGGAAAAAGTCAGTGTGGGTATTCAGATCTCGAATATATATATTGCCAGAATGGAATCACCCGTCAAACTGGCCACGGCCCAGATATTGCTTACCACACCCGATTACGATTGGGAGAGGCAGGAAATCTGGGTAAATGAAGGCCCGGCGGTGATCAAGAAAAACGGCAGGATTTTCCTGACTTATTCAGCCAGCGCCACCGGTGAATGTTACTGCATGGGAATGCTGAGCATCGGTGAGGATGAGGATATCCTGGACCCCAGGGCATGGAAGAAGGAGCGGTATCCGGTGCTGGCCAGCGACAGTTCCCTGGAAATATACGGGCCGGGACACAACAGCTTTACTACCTTAGAGGACGGCACGGACATATGTGTATATCACGCGCGGTCTTACGCGGAGATTGAAGGCGACCCGCTGTACGACCCCAACCGCCATGCCAGGCTGATGCGGGTGGAGTGGGATGAAAAGGGCTTTCCCGTGTTTGACTACCATAATACCGTTGAGTAAGATCCCAGGACAGAACCGATAAAACCCTGCCTTCTGCGGCAGGGTTTTCTTCTAACCTTCCTTTTCTTCTTCATAATAGGCTTTCATTTTGATGGCCTGATTGTAATCTCCGAAGTCTTCTCCAAAAAGAGTACATCCCCCCACATTGGCGGTATCCTTGGGCACTTCAAATCGAAAACTGATATAGCTGTTGTAGTTTATATTGAGATCCTGGATGGTTACATCGGATATCCTGTTGGTGCCGTCGATAAAACACCCCTCCTTGTTGATAATCAGTGTCTTTAACAGGCCGTACTGGTTCAGCAGTTCCGGCCACCAGGCAGGGCAGAGATATCCCTTGCGGGCACCGAAATCGCCGGGGCTCACCCACATGCCCAGATTGATCCCATTGATGGAAAAATGTATATCCGAGGGATAATCCTCATTATAATTAGGACATTCCGAAGAGATCTCAAAAGAGATCTGCAGCTCCGTCAGAGTCTGTCCAGCCTGCAGGTGGTTGGGCAGATTGTATTCCACATAGCCGCTGCCAAACCACAGTATGCCTGCCTTGAACCGCTCGGGGAAGGAAAACACCCGGGCATCGTCCAGAGAACCGATGATATCCTTGTTGGTGGCCAGGCCGCAGGTGGGAGTCACGCTGCAGGTGGTATAGTAACCAACCTGAATGTCGTCTGTATAGCAGTGCCGAACATCCTTCATGGGCGCCAGATCGATCATCAGGCGGTCATATCGGGGGAGTACAATTTTCATTATGCCTCTTTTGCCGGAGGTGGTCCGAATCTTCACCAATCCCGCCTCCTCCAGCTTGCTTACATGCATGGAGATGGCGCCGTTGGTCAGTCCCAGCGCCTCCGCCAAGTCGTTCATGCTCAGCGTGTCATCCTTATAGATCATTTCCATGATTTTCAGACGCATGGGAGTGCTAAGGGCCTTGAATACAGTTTCCGCCTCACCAATGGATTGAAAATATAGCATAGGGTATACCTCGCGATATTTCTAAATTCTTTGCCTTTAAAGCCAATTATAGAACTATTAAATCTGCCATATATTCTATATAATTTGTATTACTTTAGCAAGAAGTTAAAATAGACAAAAAAAGGTAAAAAAATATGTGAAACATATTTATAGGTTTTGATTGACATAAGGTGAATTTCATAATACTATTAAATTAATTAAGAGAAAAGCGTAGTGCTTTAGAAAATAGTAAAATATACAGAAAATAATAAAATAAAGGAGAGTTTTAGTAATGGCAAAATTGTATGTAAATCCGAAGCACCAGCTGGGACATATTAACCCGGAAATCCAGGGGCATTTCTCCGAGCATTTGGGCAGATGTATCTATGAGGGGCTCTATGTGGGAGAAAACTCTGACATTCCCAACACCAACGGTATGCGCAATGATGTGGTGGAGGCGCTGAAGGAGATGCAGATTCCCGTGCTGCGCTGGCCCGGCGGCTGCTTTGCGGATGAATACCATTGGATGGACGGCATCGGACCCAAGGAGACCCGCAAGAAGATGATTAACACCCATTGGGGCGGCGTGGTGGAGGACAACAGTTTCGGCACCCATGAGTTTATGGAGTTGTGCCGTCAGCTGGGCTGTAAGACTTATGTCAACGGCAACGTAGGCAGCGGCACGGTGCAGGAGATGAGCGAGTGGGTGGAGTATATGACCTTTGAGGGTGTATCCCCCATGGCGGATCTGCGGGCCAAAAACGGCCATCCCGAGAGTTGGAAGGTGGACTATTTCGGTGTGGGCAATGAGAATTGGGGCTGCGGAGGTAACATGACGCCGGAGTATTATGGCAACCTGTACCGCAGATACCAGACCTATGTGCGCAATTATAAGAAGGGTCAGGAAATTTTTAAGATTTGCTGCGGCCCCAATGTGGACGACTACTATTGGACGGAGGGTGTGCTGAAGACCACCCATGACCATGCGGAGAAGGCTCACGGCTTTATGAATGGTCTGTCCCTGCACTATTACACCCACCCCGACGGCTGGGAGAAAAAGGGGAGCGCCCTGGATTTTGACGAGGAAAAATACTATAAGACCATGAAAAAGACTCTGTACATGGAGGAGTTGATTAAAAACCATGGCGCAATCATGGATCAGTATGACCCTGAGAAAAAGATCGGCCTGATTGTGGACGAGTGGGGCACTTGGTACGAAGTGGAACCCGGCACCAATCCCGGCTTTTTATATCAGCAGAATACCATGAGAGACGCCCTGGTGGCAGGCATCAACCTGAATATTTTTAACAAGCACTGCGACCGAGTGAAGATGGCCAATATCGCCCAGCTGGTGAACGTGCTGCAGTCCGTGATCCTGACGGAAGGTGAAAAGATGATCAAGACCCCCACATACCATGTGTTTAACATGTATAAGTATCATCAGGACGGGGAACTTTTGGAGAGTTATGTGGAGACAGAGGAGATCGGACATAAGGACTTTAAGGTGCCCAACCTTCATGAGTCCGTATCCCTGGGCAAGGACGGCAGGATTCATGTGACTCTGAACAATCTGTCCGTGACGGAGAGTTACGATATAGACGCCGTGTTTACAGAGACGGATATCAAGGGAGTGGAGGGCACAATCCTCACCGGCGAGATGCATGCCCACAATACTTTTGAGGAGCCTGACGCGGTACGCACGGAGAAGTTTGACCAGGTGGAGATCGGAGGGCAGAGCCTTAAGTTCACAATTCCGGCCTGCAGCGTACTGCATCTGGCGCTGGAGATCTGATTTATACTACATAACGCCAGAATTTACCGTATTGCATTGGTTAAACGTATAGGCTTAAGTTATGTAGTCAGGTTACTCGGCAATTTTAACTGTTAAGCAGTATAAATTGAATTTAATGCAGAGATAATATAAAGGCAGACTCTACAAGAGTTTGCCTTTTTTACGGCTCCATATGGGGACGGGACTTAATGGAATTTAAGAAAGCACTTACAATTGTGATACATTTTTGACCAAAGTAAGAAACAGAATCAGGATAAAAAATAAGTATTTCCGACTACATTATATACGGTATTTTCTTTATAATACAAGGACAGGGAACCCCAGGAAGGCATTAAGAAAGGTTGGAAGCCGGCAAATACCAAGGCCAAACTTAAATATTTAATAAAGCAGGGAGGATAAAAATGGTCAACGAATGCTATTACAATACCTATGACAGGAAAGAGAGACTTCATTTTGATTCGAAGGTGGTACATGGAGCTCTGGGATGTGATCCCATGACAGGTGCGGTCAGCTTTCCCATTTTTCAGACGGCCACGTTCCGCCACCGCGCCTTCGACATATCCACGGGCTATGATTACTCCAGGCTGCAGAATCCCACAAGGCAGGAACTGGAGCGCACGATGGCTATTCTGGAGGGTGGCATGGAAGGGTTTGCCTTCTCCAGTGGGCAGGCGGCCAATATGTGTGTCTTTGGTCTGTTAAAAAAGGGTGACCATGTGATTCTCTCGGACGATATTTATGGCGGAACGTACCGCATCTGTCAGGATATCTTCCGTAACATGGACTGTGAGTTTACCTATCTGGATATGACTGACACGGCTAGGGTGGAGGCGGCAATCCGCCCCGCCACACGGATGTTGTTTGTGGAGACACCCACCAATCCCATGATGAAGGTGGCGGACATTGCCGCTCTTGCCGAGATTGCGAAACGGCACGAGATCCTTCTGGCGGTGGACAATACTTTTCTCTCCCCCTATTTTCAGAGACCCATCCAGCAGGGGGCGGACATCGTGGTACATAGCGGGACGAAGTATTTGTGCGGCCACAATGACGTGATTGCGGGGATAGTGGTGACGGCGTCCCGGGAGTTGGCGGAGCATTTCCGGATGCAGATGAAAACCAGGGGGAACGGGCTGGCGCCTCTTGACTCCTGGCTGGTACTGCGGGGCATAAAGACACTTTCCCTCAGAATGGAGCGGCATGACGGAAATGCCAGGAAAGTGGCGGAGTGGCTGAGTACGCATCCAAAGGTAAAAAAGGTGTACTATACAGGGCAGGGAGGTATGCTCTCCCTTGAGGTGGACAGTGTGGATACCGTGCGTCACCTGTTGTCGGATGTCAGGATGATTCTGTTTGCGGAGAGTTTGGGAGGGACGGAAACGCTTATAACCTACCCGCTCACTCAGACCCATGAGTCCATTCCGTCCGAGGTGCGGGAGCGGCTGGGCATCAACGAGCGTTTTGTGCGCATATCTGTGGGAATTGAGAATGCGGAGGATATCATCGCCGATCTGGCCCAGGCGTTGAACATGGTATAGGAGGCTGAGAAATAATGAAACTGTATTTTACAAAGATGCAGGCCCAGGGCAATGATTATGTGTATATGGATGCCATTCATCAGGTCATAGAAGATCCTGGCCGGCTGGCCAGGGAGGTATCGGACCGCCACTTTGGAATCGGAGCGGACGGATTGGTGCTAATCTGTCCGTCGGATCGCGCCGATTTCAGAATGCGGATTTTTAACCCGGACGGAACGGAGGCTGAGATGTGCGGAAACGCTCTGCGCAGCACGGGAAAATTTGTCTATATGCAGGGGCTTACGTCCAAAAAGGAAGTGGAGATAGAGACTCTGGGCGGCATCAAAAGGGTATGGCTGGAAGTCAAAAAGGGGAAGGTGGAAAACATCCGCGCGGCCATTGGGAGACCGGAGTTTACCACGGAGAAAATCCCGGTGATTGCGGAGGGTAAATATTTTCTGGACAGGCCGCTGGAGGTGGCGGACCGAGTGTTTAGGGCATCCGCCCTTTCCTGGGGAAACCCACATGTGGTACTGTTGGCGGAGGATGTATCCACACTGGATATAAAGAAATATGGGAGTCTGGTGGAACATATGCAATGTTTCCCCAGGCGCACCAATGTGACTTTTGCCCGGATTTTGGATGAGAGGCATATACGCATCCGGGAATGGGAGCGGGGAACGGGGGAGACGCTGGCCTGCGGAACCGGGTGCTGCTCCGCGGCAGTAGTGGCGAACAGACTGGGACTCTGCGCCAAAAGCGTGGAGGTCTGGCAGCCGGGAGGGCAACTGCAGGTGGGACTGGAAGAACGGGAAGGGGTGCTCATGATGGGGCCGGTTCATTTTGTGTATCAAGGAGTATACAGCGAAAATATCGTGGCTTTAGAAACATAGTATACAGAAAAACCCTTGTACAGCCGCTGGTTTTAGACCAGCGGCCTGCCTTACTTATTAATGCATTGAAATGGGCTTTGAATGTGATTGAGTGCATGTTGTTGATATGTAATCGTCTTTATATACATATCCGCATTCTGAGCAGAATACTTTCCTGTAGTGCAATATTATATCGCTGGTGAGTATTTCGCAACCCTGCAATAGAGGGCATGGTTCAGTATAGCTTGGAAAGGAAGAATCATAATCCCTCGTAATCCAGTCTCAAAAAATAATTATTCATTTAAATAGAGTGTTACACGGCTGTCTATTTTATGTATTGTATCATCCAGGGTTGCGTCCCCTGAAAAATACATCTCGGTTTCCTCGTTTAAGATAGATTCCACAGGGCCATTTAGTCTTTGAATGAAAGCGTGGCTTATCATGTATCTTATATTGTCAAAATCCTTCTCATCAGGATCGAAATAATTTGTGGAATAGTGGAATTGGGCTACTGTTCTGTCATTTTCTTCCTTGCTGCGGTAGGAAACTGCCAAATATCTTTCGAAGCTGTCTTCCCGCACAGGAAAACTCCAGTCTATATCGTTCTGACATTCTTCTGATAAAATATATTGCAGGAAGTCCCAGGCCCCTTCTTTGTTTTCCGATTTTTGGTTCATGGCAAGTATATTGTCGGGAACCAGCCGGTACACAGCGCCATCCCAGCTTGGGTTCCCAACCCAGCTGCAACCCAGCTCTTTGATATTCTGGCAATGCCAGAAAAAGTCATTCATATTATGTATGGTATAGCTGTACAGATATGAAGGCTGCACAGTACTGTCAGTAAAGATAATTTCCGGCATAGTGACATTTTCTTTAATTTCAGTGCAATTTTCCAGTAACCAGCGGAATTCGGGACAGTCAAAATGGCTTTTTTTCTCATCATAGTCAATATAGCGGGTATATTCATCATATGGCCTCATACAATCCCAAAGCGCCCACATGGGGGATGTGCCAAATTGCCATAGCATCTCCTGTTCTTTTGCCAATTGGATTAGTTTTCCGGGAGTCCAATCCTCTGCGTTGACAGGCTCCTTGCTCGTCTGTGCCATAAGGCAGAAAGACGGAATTACCAGCATATTTTTTCCTTTACATTGCATACCGCTCCAGACTACGTCCAAGATAGCTTCTCCGTTGAGCGCCGGGCTTTGTATGTAGTAGTCTGACAAATCACATATAGCCCCTTTATCTGCCAGGCTACCCACATAGATGGAACGGACATCCATTAGATCCGGGCCCTCTCCGCGGAGCAGCTGCAGTGCAAGCTCATTTCCCCATCCTGTCACATCCTGCTCCTGGTTCTTGTAGGCAACAAGCTCAACCCGGTATATTTTGCTCTGTCTGTTGTACAGGTTTACCAGCATTTCCAGAGACTGATTGGAGTCGTTATCCACATACCCCAACGTGATTGTCTCCTTTTTTCCATAATCCTTGCGGCTTTCGTTCCTGACTGACACGACAGTTACTTTGCTGGTTCCGGCTATGAATGAGTCAGGGACATGACACAGCAAATGCCATTCCTGGTCCCCGCAAAAGATGCTTTGCAGATGCCGGTAATCTACATTTATGTATTCATCGTTCCATTTCCACTTTATCTGTGTGCGCCCGCTCTCAGGGTCATAGAGCCATAACCCTTCCAAGGTGCTCAGATATACGCCCTCTTCCTGCCCGCTAAACACATTGAGCGGTCTGAAGGGTAACACATAACAGGACTCAGGCTTTTCCAGGTCTGCAAGAACGGGATCGCCCTCACCAGTGATGCAATAGCCATAAACGCGGTTATCCTTTCCTGCCACTATACCGTCCAGGCATTCAAGTTTGGGGGCATCCATCTGTAGTAGGTTTCCGTTCTCGTCAAATAATGCCACTATGGTATCTGTTCCGTGGGTATAGAGGGCCAGCCTGCCATCGGTGGTGACTACACCACCGGCAATAGCCAGACTGCTAACCGAATTGTTGCGTCCGATGTCTGTCCACTTGGAGACATCCTGATCTACATGCCATATCCTTTCGCCGGATTCGCCATATTTTTCAAGAGAGATATTATTTTCCTCTTTCCACAGCACGAAACAGTGACTTTCTCTATCCACTGCCAATGCCAGACAGAAAGCATTTTCTTTGGAGATAAAAACCTCCCCTTCAAAATTGTTCTGTATTCTGCTTCGAAGGACTTGGCCCGTTGTACTTTCCGGGCCAAATTTCTCTCTCGATATATAAAACCACTTGCCATCCGTTGCATATTGCTCCAGGGCTTCCAGGGTAATGGGAAGTTTCATCTGCTGGAAATCTGCTACCGCCACCTGGTCAGATTCTGCCCAGAATGTACTATCCGCAGTTCCTTTTTGGCGGCCACAGGCGGATAGTCCCAACATAGTCAGAATAAAAAGGTAAAAAAATAGATATATTTTTTTACATCTGAAATACTGTGTATCCATAATACTCCTTACATGTGTACTATCACATTTGAGCTTTGGATTTACAATGAAAGCAGTGCGAAATTATTTTTACATAAATGTTTAATAAAATAATAATGCACTTTCTGTTTGATGTCAAGGTCGTATTCTGACAATTTGATGTTCCCATTTAGAATCGGATGTATAACAATTAAAATATGAATCAAAACAATGTAAATGAGGGGCGCACACCGTTCCAGTATGCGGTCATAAATCCTTGCGTGGGCAAGATTTGGCGAGTTCTTGATATTCTCAGCTTTGAGTTTGTTGTGACCAAACTGTATACAGAAAGAACCTTGTATTTATTCGACTGACCGTATATAATTATAGCTGATAGAGTTTTGAGAAAGGGTGAATGAAGATGTTAGAGTATATTTCTGCCCCGGAAGCAGCGAAAAAATGGGGCATTTCAGAAAGACGGGTACAGAAGCTATGCGAGGGAAACCGTATACCCGGCGTGGCAAAATTTAGCCGTATGTGGCTCATACCAAAGGACGCAGAGAAACCAACTGATAAAAGACAAAAAAATCTTATTGTCGAGGACGATTTATAACAAGAGTAAAGAAAGATACATAAGGTGAGAAATATGCTGGATATTCTAATTGTGGAAGATAATAAAGAGATAGGTATTTTGCTGCGTGATTTTTTGCGTAAGGAGAATTACACGGTTAGTATAGCCCAGACCGGCGAAAAAGCATTGGAATTGTATGAAAAATATGGAGCCAGAGTAATTGTGTTAGATATTATGCTTCCCGGAATGGATGGATTTGCGGTTTGTTCTAAGGTTAGGGAGACTTCCAATACCCATATTTTAATGGCCAGCGCCAAGGTGGAAAAGAATGATAAATTAAAAGGCTTAAATCTTGGTGCAGATGATTACATTGAGAAACCTTATGATGTGGATATTTTAATTGCCAAGATTAAAGGCATTTTTAAAAGAAAATATGGTCAGGCAGAGATTGTAGAAGGGAATATCCGATTGAATACTGTGCAACAGTCGATCTATGTAGACGGGCAGAAAAAAGAAGTTACCGAAAAGGAGTTTGAACTGTTAAAGCTGCTAATTGAGAATAAGAATGTAACTATGAAGAAGGAGTATCTGTTCAATACTGTTTGGGGAAGCGACAGTGATTCGGAGATTCAAACACTGACGGTACATATTAAGCGGCTTAGGGAAAAAATAGAAGAAGACCCCAAAAAGCCCAAGCATATTATTACAGAGTGGGGAGTAGGGTATCGGTTTGAGTAAGTTTAAAGTTTTTATACTTTGGATTGTCATTGTTGAGATATTGCTTATATTGTCAACCAATATACTGTATTTTTGCCAAAATAATGACATGGGCGGAAAATTATATCTTGTGGAAACAAGGCGTGTGATTAAAGAAATAGAAGAACAAAAACCAGAGGCTTCCGAAATAGAAGAAATGAGTTTAAATAAGTATGAGACGATAGTAGGAATCAGAGAGTTTGTTGCCGGAGAAGCCTGTGACAACGATTACTTGGTGGAAGAAATAGCTGGTAAACTGTATCGGATAGAATATGTAGAGGAAAGAAGTTCACAACTACCTTTGTACATAAATCTCTCGTTGCTGGGTATGATGATTGTAACAATTATTGTGCTCGTGTATGTGTATCATAAAGTCTTAAAACCTTTTCGGGATATAAGTAATTTATCTTATGAGCTGGCGAAAGGGAACTTGTCCATGCCTGTAAAAGAAGAAAAAAGTAAGCTGTTTGGGCGTTTCCTGTGGGGAATGGACATGCTTCGCGAAAAGTTGGAGGATAACAAGGAGAGAGAACTTGCATTTCAAAAGGAGCGGAAGACATTGATTCTTTCTTTGTCCCATGATATTAAAACGCCGCTTTCTTCCATTGAATTGTATTCGAAAGCGTTGTCGGAGGATTTGTATGATACGCAGGAGAGAAAGGACGAAGCTTTGCAGGGCATTGCAAGGAATGTGAAAGAAATAAAGGGGTACGTGAATGAAATTGTAACTGCATCCAAAGAAGATTTTCTGAATTTGGAAGTGAATATGGGAGAGTATTACCTTTCAGAGGTTATGAAAGTCACAGAAAGTTATTATAAGGATAAGCTGTCTGTAATTCACACCGAATTTCAAGCGGATGAAATTTCGGAATGTCTTGTTAAAGGGGATAAGAACCGTATGGTTGAGGTTCTGCAAAATGTTATGGAAAATGCCATAAAATATGGTGATGGTAAGAGTATCTGTATTTCATTTGGGGAGGAAGAGGACTGTAAATTAATACATATCGAGAACTCGGGGTGCAATCTGAAAAAAGAGGAACTTCCAAATCTTTTTGATTCCTTTTATCGTGGAAGCAATAGTACTGGCATGAAAGGGAGCGGTCTGGGGCTTTATATTTGCAAAACACTGATGCGTAAAATGGATGGTGAAATCTTTGCGCAAATGAAGGAAGATGTTTTTTGTATGACAATAGTAGTTAGAAAAGCATAAGGGGTATGAGAGCTTCAGAGTTATATTTAGTGACTCTGAAGCTTTGTATTTAAGGATTATTTAATAATTTCTCTTGTAGAATCAATTGGGAAGCAAGAGAAAGGAGTAAAAGAATGTATCAAAACATACTAAAAAAGGACTTAAAACGAAAAAGGGCAATGAATATTATTCTTCTATTATTTATGATTCTTGCCACAATGTTTGTATCGTCAAGTGTAAGCAACATTATAAATGTTACCACGGCACTGGACAGTTATTTTGAAATGGCCAATGCGCCAGATTATTTTGCGGTTACTATGAATAAAAATCTTACCGTTGACCTTGATGAAACGGTAAGCTCAGCAAGTGCAGTAGATCGTTATGCAACGGAAAACACCTTGTTTTTAATGCCCGAAAATTTTATCTATGAGGACAAGGATATAGTTATCAAAGTGGGTACAAATCTGGTTCATAGCGACATTTGTATGAACTATTTCCTTTCCGATGGCAGTATCCTTGAAACGGTAGAACAGGGCGAGTTTTATATGGCGGAGGGTAAGGCGGACGCTCTCGGTGTTGATGTGGGCGATAAGCTTACCATAGAATTAAATGGTGTGAGCCGTGAATTTGTTCTTGCAGATAAAATAAAGGATGCACTTTTTGGCCCAGTTCAGATGTCAGTTACCCGCTATATAATAAGCGAGGAGGATTTTGAGTGTTTCCTTTCCGCAGAAAACACGGAGGAAAATTACGGCGGTACGCTTGTTTACATATATTCTTCCAATATTGAAACGGTTCTGACGCAGATAAAACCGCTTATAGATAACAGTGCGCTCACAATGGACAGAGCCGTTATGAAATTTAGCTATATTTTTGATATGATAGTGGTAGGGATTCTGCTTGTGGTAAGCATTATTCTTATTATAATAGCATTTGTGGTTTTACGTTTTACCATTTCCTTTACACTTTCCGAGGAATTCCGTGAAATCGGTGTAATGAAGGCTATTGGTATCGGCAACTTCAAAATCCGGAGCTTATACCTTGTGAAATATATGGGACTTTCTATAATCGGTGCGGCTATCGGTCTTGCCCTTAGTTTCCCCTTCGGTAAAATGCTTATGAGCGTTTCCTCGCAGACAATAATTGTCGGAAACCAGAGTCCAATTTTGGTAAACATTCTTTGCGCTGTTCTTGTCATGGCCGTGATTTACCTGTTCTGCTATGGCTGTACAGGCAAGGTTAAGAAATTGACGCCCATTGACGCTATCAGAAACGGTCAGACAGGTGAACGCTTCCGTAAAAAGAGTCTTATGAGTTTAGGTAAATCCAAGTTTCCTGTAACGCCTTTCCTTGCACTTAATGATATCGTAAGCAGCCCCAGGCGTTACAGCATTATCACACTCACATTCTTCCTCTGTCTTGCTCTTTTGTTTATACTTTCAGCAACTGTTTCTACTATGGAAAGCAACAGTCTTGCTACAGCATTTGGATGGGCAGATTGCGATATATATTTGGACAGTAAAATACTTGCAGAATGTATGCTGGAAGACGGACACGAAAAGCTTGAAAAGCATCTTGAAGAAATGGAACAGACTCTTGCGGAAAATGGTATTCCTGCAAAATGTTATCAGGAAATTATGTTCACCCTGCCCGTATCCTTTGGAGAAAATGAGAGCAATATCTGTATATATCACGGTACAGGCGTGGCAATGGATATGTACGAATATACAGCAGGAATAGCACCACAGAATACCGATGAAATTGCAATAACACGAATTGCTGCGGATAAGCTGAACGCAAATATTGGTGATACCATTACGATTAAAACCATTGACGGAGACAAGGAATATATCATTTCGGCGTTTTTCCAGTCTATGAATATGCAGGGCAGCGGTATCAGACTCCACAGCGATGAGTACATAAATTACGTTCAGGCACAGGGCGGTATCAATACGCAGATTTTCTTTACGGATCATCCTGACAGCAAGGAAATTGAACAGAGAATGGAAGAAATTCAGAGGATTTTTCCCGATTTTGAAAATGTAAAAACCTGCGCCGAAGCAGTAGCAGATATGGTCGGTGTTGCGGGAACTCTTGACGCAGTAAAATCCCTTGTAGTTGTTCTTACAATCGTATTAGCCGCACTCATAACCGTACTTATGGAGCGTTCTTTTATCGCAAAGGAGCAGGGCGAAATTGCACTCATGAAAGCCGTAGGCACACGAAACGGAAAAATCTATGCGTACCACACTTTAAGATTTTTATTCGTGGGAATTATTGCGGTGATTATCGGCGAAATTTTCGCAATGCCTCTTACGCACCTCTGCATTGACCCGATCTTTAAAATGATGGGTATGGAGCTTGCAGTTGACTACATTATCAATCCTGTTGAAATGTATCTTATCTTCCCTGTTGTAATTCTTATTACAACAGCCGTAAGTGCATTCCTGACCTCACTTTACACAAGAAAAATCAAGTCCTCCGACACTGCTAACATTGAGTAAGAAATAAGAAAGGAAACTATTATGAATATCTTAGAAGTAAAAGACCTCTGCAAAACATATATCGTAAACAAACGCCAGAACAACATTTTAAAAAATGTAAACTTTACCGTTTCTGAAGGCGAAATGGTAGCCGTTATGGGTCCGTCAGGCTCGGGTAAATCAACTCTCCTGTATGCCGTTTCAGGCATGGATTCCATTACCGCAGGCGAAGCGAAATTCTGTGGAAAGAACATTGCCAAAATGGGTGAAAAGGAGCTTGCAAACTTACGTCTTGATGAAATGGGCTTTATCTTTCAGCAGATGTATATGCTTAAAAATCTGACCGTTCTCGACAATATTATTCTTCCTGCGGTACAATCTAATAAGAATACCGGAACACGTAAGCAAACGGTCCAGCGTGGACAGGACTTAATGCGTAAGCTAGGTATTATTGACATTGCCGATAACGACATCAATGAAGTCTCGGGAGGGCAGCTTCAGAGAGCCTGCATCTGTAGAAGTATGATTAATATGCCCAAGGTTTTATTTGCGGATGAACCCACGGGAGCTTTGAACAGAACTGCGTCGAATGGGGTGATGGAGGAACTGGTAAAGTTAAATGAAGAAGGAACAACGATTATGATGGTAACCCATGACGCAAAGGTAGCCGCAAGGTGTTCCAGAGTGTTGTATATTGTAGACGGTAACATTAAGGGCGAGTACATAAGTCCTAAAGACATAGAGATAAAAGAGAAGGATAGGGAGAGATTATTAAATAACTGGCTATTGGAACTGGGATGGTAAACTTTATACAGCCGAGCGGCCAACACCGCGTTGGAAAGTAAATGCAGCGGCTTGCGGGCGACGACAGCGCAGCAATTAAAATATGGAACAAAACAATGTAAATGAAGGCCGTACACTATTTACTATTTCCGCCCTTTTTGCTAAGATATAAAAAATGCCCGACGGTTTGCTGCAAGGGGCAAATAGAAAAAAATGGAGGACATGCAATGAAATTCAGCAATGGATGTTGGCTACAGAAGGAGGGCTGCGGGTGTTTTGCGCCCACGGAAGCCTATTTTACCAAGGTGACGGACAAAGAGGTGAGCATCTGCGCGCCCACCGGTCATATTAACAGCAAGGGGGCGACTCTTGGCGGAATCAATTTGACGGTGAAAATCACTTCGCCCAGGGTGAACGTGCTGCGGGTACAGACCTATCACCATCTGGGAGCAGTGGTATGCGAGCCCGCTTTTGAGCTTAACTTGCAGGAATGCCCGCTGGATGTGACCGAGACAGAGGAACTTATCACGATTAAGAGCGGCAGTCTGTCTCTGGAGATCACAAAAAAGCCCTGGGGCATGACCTACAAGAGGGACGGGAAGCTGTTGACCCGCAGCACCGGCAGGGATCTGGCTCTTATGAAGACCGACTGGAAGGGCGAGTATTACGACCATGGGGATAATGCGGATACCTATATGCGCCAACAGCTGTCCCTGGGCGTGGGGGAGCTGCTCTATGGCACCGGGGAGCACTTCACTCCCTTTGTCAAAAACGGCCAGAGCATCGACATCTGGAACGCGGACGGCGGCACCAGCACGGAGCAGGCTTATAAAAACATTCCCTTCTATATCTCTAACAAGGGATACGGTGTTCTGATCAACCATCCGGAGAATGTGTCCATGGAACTGGGCACGGAGATGGTGACCCGTGCGGAGTTTTCCGTGGAGGGCGGCTATCTGGACTATATGCTGTTTGACGGCCCCACCATGAAGGATGTACTGACGGCCTATACGGATATCACGGGCAAGCCTTCCCTGCCCGCTCCCTGGACTTTTGGACTGTGGCTGTCCACCTCCTTTACCACCAGCTATGACGAGAAGACGGTCATGAGTTTTATCGACGGTATGCTGGATCGCGGCATTCCTCTGCGCACCTTCCATTTTGACTGCTGCTGGATGAAGGAATTTCACTGGTCGGATTTTCTGTGGGATGAGAGAGTTTTCCCGGATCCGGAAGGTATGCTGCGTCGCATCAAGGATAAGGGCCTGAATATCTGCGTGTGGATCAACTCCTACATCGGGCAGGAGTCCTACCTGTTCAAAGAGGGCATGGAGAAGGGATATTTTATCAGGCGTCCTAACGGCCAGGTCTATCAGTGGGATATGTGGCAGCCGGGCATGGCTATTGTGGATTTCACCAACCCGGAGGCGTGGAAATGGTTCCAGGACAAGCTGGAGGCGCTGCTGGATATGGGCGTGGACTGCTTCAAGACGGATTTCGGGGAGAGGATTCCCGCCGAGGCCGTGTATTTTGACGGTTCCGATCCCAAAAAGATGCACAATTACTATACTTACCTGTACAATAAATGTGTGTATGAACTGCTGGAGAGAAAGCGGGGCAAGGGTGAGGCGGTGCTGTTTGCCCGTTCCGCCACCGTGGGCGGCCAGAAATTCCCGGTACACTGGGGCGGCGACTGCTGGTCCGACTATGAGTCCATGGAGGAGAGTCTGCGGGGGGGCTTAAGCCTTTTGATGAGCGGTTTCGGCTTCTGGGCCCACGATATCGGCGGCTTTGAGCATACCTCCACGCCGGATGTGTATAAGAGATGGGTGGCATTCGGCCTGCTGTCCTCCCACAGCCGACTCCACGGAAGCACCTCCTATAGAGTGCCCTGGGTCTATGACGAGGAGGCAGTGGATGTGTGCCGGTTCTTTACCAGACAGAAAGCCCGTCTGATGCCCTACCTGTATGAGACCTCCATCTATACCAGCCGCACCGGCATTCCCACTATGCGCAGCATGGTGCTGGAGTATACCGCCGACAAAAACTGCAGCTACTTGGACAAGCAGTACATGTTGGGTGACAGTCTGCTGGTGGCGCCCATCTTCAACGAGGAGGGCATCGGCGAATACTATCTGCCCGAAGGTACATGGACAGACTTCCTCACCGGCCAGGTGCAGGAGGGAGGCAAATGGTACAGCCAAAAGTACGATTACCTGAGCCTGCCCATGATGGTCAAAGAGTGCTCCATCATCGCCCTGGGCGCCAGAGACGACAGGCCGGATTACGATTACGCCGACGGCGTAGAACTGCGGATCTATGAACTTCACAACGGATCCAGCGCCGAGCGGACAGTATACGGTATGGACAACCAGGCGGCGCTGACCCTCAAGGCATCCCGTCATGCCGGAGCCGTCACCCTGGATGTGACCGCGGGAAAACCCTACACGGTACGCCTGGTGAATGTGCAGGCCGTATCCGCCGACGGCGCGGACATCCGCATAGAAGGCAATGACACGGTGGTTACACCAAAAGCGGCCCATATGGTGGTGAACTGCTAAATGATGTAACAATAAATAACAGATAATTGCATCTTGACAACGCCTGCAGATGAGTGTAATAGTTGCCAGCAACAAGACACAAAATGCCCATTGCCAGGATTTCTGAAGAGATGAGCAGTGAAGAGGGGGGCGCATTTATGCGCCCCCCTCTTTAGTCTTTTATATACCACATGATATGCCTGTGTGATAACTGTTAATCGGTCAGACGCCAAATAAGTGTTGCCGGATTTTCTCCGCCTCCTCTGAAAACTGCACCCGGTCAAGATAATCCGCCACCTTAATTTCAAACACCTCGACAGGTGTGCAGCTGTCCCTTGATACCCACTGCCATTCATCTATTTTCTCAAAGGAGTCTGCCTTGACCTTATATACATATCCTACGCCGCCAGGGTCCAGGGAGCCATACTTCAACAGAACCTTTCCGTCGTGACATTCGAAAGCCCGTTTCCCTTCCGGACTGTCCGGATACCAGCGGATCGGCAGGGCGAAGGGTATAACTTCATCCATCGTTCCGGCGGCGTAGACTGACATCATAGAATCAATATCCCGCCCGCCTGCGGCCTGCTGCGGTATAAGCATATCCAGCTTGTACTGACTTCCGTGATATAAATATTCCGGTTTATCAGCCATAGTTCTCCCCCTTTTCTACTTCTTTTGTATAAATCTAATTATAGAGAAACAAATGATAAATGCAAGAATTTAAAGGTGAAAATTCTGTGAAAAGGTTTACAATTCCCGGAAAAGAAGGTATGATGTTATGTTAGAGTAGCCTGCATAACTATCAGCGGGCAATGAGAGGAGAAATCATATGAAATTCAGTGATATGCCCTATGAGCGAGTAGACTTTGAAAAAGTGGGAGAAGAGCTTTCCGGTCTGATTCGGGAACTGGAGGAGGCAAAGAGCGGTGAGGAGCAATTTGCCGTACACCAGCGGTACTATGCGCTGACGGACCATGTGAATACCCTGATGACTATCGGCCATATCCGTCACGATATCAACACGGTGGATGAATTTTATGAAAAAGAGCGCAAATACTACGATGAGATGGAGCCCATATTCCAGAACCAGGTGCTGGAATACATGCAGAAGCTCTATGAATCCCCCTATAGGGATTACCTGGAGAGCAAGATAGGCCCCGTGGCTTTCAAAAACATGGAAGTGGCCATGAAAGCCTTTGACGAGAGAGTGATCACCCTGTCCCAGGAGGAAAATGCGCTGACCACGGAGTACGACCAGCTGATTGCCAGCGCCAAAATCCAGTTTGACGGAAAAGAACTGAATCTGTCTCTGCTGCGTCCCTATCTGGTGAGTCCGGATCGAGAGGTCCGCAGACAGGCGTGGCAGAAAAAAACGGAGTTCTATCTGCAAAATGCCCAGAAGCTGGACGAGATCTATGATAAGCTGGTAAAGAACCGTACTGCCCAGGCCAGAGCCATGGGCTATGAGAATTATCTGGAACTGGGCTATTACCGCATGGGCCGCAACTGCTATGGGCAGAAGGAAGTGGAGAGTTTCCGCAGACAGATCAAGCAGTACTTTGTACCCTTTGCGGAGAAGCTGCATGAGCGCCGCAGAAAACGCCTGGGCCTGGAGAAGCTGAGCTATATTGATATGGATATGTCTTTTCCCCAGGGCAATCCTTCCCCTGCAGGCACCCCGGAGGAAATCCTGTCGGCAGGCCAGAAGATGTACCGGGAACTGTCCCCGGAGACAGGTGAGTTTTTTGATTTCATGATGGATAACCAGCTGTTTGACGTGCTGGGCCGCAAGAATAAGCGGGCCGGCGGCTATATGACTTATATGCCGGATTACCACTCTCCCTTTATCTTTGCCAATTTCAACGGCACCAGTGGTGATTTGAAAGTGATTACCCATGAGTGCGGACATGCATTCCAGGGCTATCTGTCCGGACAGGATCCCATCCGTGAACATGCGGATATCGGCATGGAGACGGCGGAGATCCACTCCATGTCCATGGAGTTTCTCACGGAGAAATGGATGGATCTGTTTTTCGGCGACAGGAAACAGGACTATATTGACATGCACTTGGAGGACTCCGCCATCTTTATCCCCTATGGCTGTATGGTGGACGAGTTCCAGCACATCGTGTACGAGAACCCGGATATGACCCCGGCCCAGCGCCATACGGCATGGCTCCAGCTGGAGGCGGAGTACAGACCCCACATGGACTATGAGGATAATCCTTTCTTCGGAAAAGGCGCTTATTGGCAGCAGCAGCTGCACATCTATAATGCGCCGCTGTACTATATTGACTACTGCTTAGCGCAGACCTGCGCTTTGCAATACAAGATCTGGAAGGACAAGAATTTTGAGGAGGCATGGGCTTCCTATTTGAAGCTCTGCAAGCTGTCCGCCAGCGATTTCTATACCAGGATGATTCCTGCCGTAGGGTTGGAAAATCCCTTCGAGGATGGCTGCATTCAGCGCCTGGTAGAGAGCCTGGAGGCATCATTATAAAATATTGAACCGGAATCAGAGAGGAAAATAGAAATGTCCAAAAAGAACACGCAACAGGAAACTCCCGAAAAGGAGTCAAAGGTCATGACCAAGTATGACCGCAAGATGCAGGCTTATCAGGAACAGGAGAAAAAGGCCAAAGCCCAGAAACAGTGGAGCAATATAATCGGCATCGTTATAGTGGTGCTTGTGGCGGCTTTGGTGCTTTCCTTCCCCATTCGGAATTATGTGGCTGTGAACGGCGCTTATATCACCGTGGGCGGTGAGAAAGTAACCAAGGTGGAATTTGACTATCACTATGCTATGGCCAGGACCAGTTATATAGCCCAATACAGCTATTACCTGTCCATGATGGGAATGGATGTCAGCAATATTGACAGCCAGATGTACTCCACTGATCTTACTTTCCGGGATTACTTTGAACAGCAGGCCGTGGATAACATCCGAAGCACCAAGGCTATGAAGGCCGAGGCCCAGGCGGCGGGATTTACCTATAACACGGACGAAGAGTATGCGCAGAGCATGGAAGAACTCAGGAGCAGCGCTGCCGAAAACAGTATGTCCCTGAACAAATTCCTCAAGAGCATGTTCGGCAGCTATGCCACGGAGTCCCGTCTGGAGAAAGTGATCCGGGAGGGCATCCTGACCACCGCCTATTATGAGCAGATGGAGGATTCATTTGAACCTTCCGATGCCGAGATTGACAGTTATTACGAGGAGAACAAGAACGATTATGATGTGGTGGATTACCATATGACCATCGTGGAGGCACAGCTTCCCACGGCGGCGCCGGACGGAACCCCCACTCTGGACGCGGATGGCAATGAAGTGGCATACCAGCCCACAGAAGAGGAGATTGCCGCCGCTATGGAGGAGGCTAAGAAGACGGCAGATACAGCGGAGATCACAATTCTGGCCGGGGGCGATCTCTATGAGGCTCAGAGCTATAGCTACGTCAATTCCCTTCTCGGCGACTGGCTGTTTGACCAGGCCAGAGTGAAGGGGGACACCACTGTGGTGGAGGATTCCGCTAACCACCGATACCTTGTAGCGGGCTTTGACCAGAGATATCGGGTGGAGACTCCCACTGTGGATGCCCGTGTCATTGCCACTATGTCCGCCGATGCCCAAAGCATTCTGACGGAGTGGCAGAGCGGTCCGGCCACGGAGGAAAGCTTCATTGAGTTGTGCGGTCGATATGGCGAAAACAATGTGGAGGGCGGTCTGTATGAGGGCCTGAGCACGGACAGCATGAGCGAGGAGATAAACGCATGGTTAGGTGATACCGCCCGCCAGACCGGAGATGCCGCCGCCTTTACGGAGGAGAACGGTTCCAACTATGTATTTTACTATGTGGCTCCCAATGATCCCATCTGGAAGCTGAGTATCCACGATCTGCTGCTTAGCCAGACCATGTTGGATTATCTGGAACGCATCAGCGAGCCCATAACGGTGGAGGACCCCAAGGGGAACCTGAACTACCTGAAGGTGGAGGCGGCGGCGTCCGAGGCGGCCGACCAGCAGGAAAGCACAGAAGGTCAGGAGGACGCTCCGGAAAATTCATCTGACGCCTCTGCGGATACCACAGAGGATTCGGCGGCTTCCACTGGAGAAGATGTAGGGTAAGTAAAAAGAGCTATAAAAGACAGACCCTGCGGGAAGGGATTCCCGGCAGAACAAAAAGTCAGGATGACAATAGGATCAGCGGCAGCAGGCATTCCCCTCTGTCGCTGAAACCGATTTACAAGGCAGGAAGGTAAGTATGGATAAAAAAGTTCTGGTGCTGGACATCGACGGCACACTGACCAATTCCAAAAAAGAGATCACGGACAACACCAGGCAGGCCATCTGGGATGCGGTGATGAGAGGGCACGAGGTCATGCTGGCCTCCGGCAGACCTACGCCGGGCATGCGCCGCTATGAGGAAGAACTGGAACTGGCCCGGTACGGGGGCTATCTGCTCTCCTTCAACGGCGCCCGGATCGTGGAATGCCGCACCGGCGAGGTGATTTACCAGAGAAATCTTCCCTTAAGTCTGGTGCCGGGGCTGTACCGCTATGCCAAAGAGCGCCATATGGGACTGATCACCTATCTGTGGGACACGGTGATCTCCGCCTTTGAACCCGATGAATATGTGCGGCTGGAGGCCAGAATCAACGGACTGCCCATCCGGGTGGTGGAGAATTTTCCGGAGTTTGTGGACTTCGATATACAGAAATGTCTGCTGACCGCGCCGGGAGAGCAGGCGGCCGTCTATGAGCGGGAACTTCAGGAGAAGTATGACTCAATGGCCAGCATCTACCGATCCGAACCCTTTTTTGTGGAGATCATGCCCCGGGGCGTGGACAAGGCCAGTTCCATAGAACAGATGCTGCCGGTCATAGGTGTGGACAGGGAGCATGTGATCTGCTGCGGAGACGGTTTCAACGACATTTCCATGATCCGTTACGCGGGACTGGGTGTGGCCATGGCCAATGCCCAGCCCGCGGTGAAGGAGGCGGCGGACTATATCACTGCCAGCAATGATGAGGACGGTATTGTTTCTGTCATCCGGGAATTTATGAGTTAATACAGGAGAGCGATATGGTAATAAATCTGCCGGAAAAGGTAAAATATATTATAGACAGTATCACGGAGGCGGGATTTGAAGCCTACGCGGTAGGCGGCTGCATCCGGGACAGTATCCTGGGCCGGGAGCCCAGCGACTGGGACATCACCACCTCCGCCAGGCCGGAGCAGGTGAAAGCGCTGTTTAGCCGCACGGTGGACACGGGCATTGCCCACGGGACGGTGACGGTGATGCTGGACAGGGAAGGCTACGAGGTCACTACTTACCGCATTGACGGAGAGTATGAGGATCACAGGCATCCCAAGGAGGTAGTATTCACCTCCCGGCTGGTGGAGGACTTGCGGCGCAGGGATTTTACCATCAACGCCATGGCCTACAACGAGACATCAGGGCTGGTGGACGCCTTTGACGGTATGGGAGATATCCGGCGGGGCGTGATTCGCTGCGTGGGCCGTGCCGGGGAGCGCTTTACCGAGGATGCCCTGCGTATCCTCCGGGCACTGCGATTTTCTGCGCAGCTGGGTTATACCGTTGAGGAGGGGACGCGGCAGGCCATACGGGAACTTGCCCCCAGCCTGGCCGCCATAAGTGCGGAGCGGATTGCGGTAGAACTGGTAAAACTTCTGGTTTCTCCCCATCCCGACTATCTGCGTCAGGCATATGACATGGGTGTTACCGCCGTGATCCTGCCGGAACTGGACCGCTGTATGGAGACGCCCCAGAACCATCCCCATCACTGTTATACAGTGGGAGAACATATCCTGCACAGTCTTTGGGGCGTTCCTGCGGTAAAGGATATGCGCCTGGCCATGCTGCTGCACGATATCGGAAAACCCCGGACGCTGGAGACAGACAGCCAGGGCATCACTCATTTCCACGGACATCCTGCGGTGAGCGCCAGGATGGCGGAGGAGATCCTGCGGCGTCTGAAGCTTGACAATGACACGATTATCACCGTCCGTCGCCTGGTGGAATTTCATGATTATGGAAACAATGTACCCCCCACTCCCGCCATTGTGCGCCGTGCTATGAACAGAATCGGCGAGGATATTTTTGCCAAGCTGCTCATTATCAAGCGGGCGGATATCATGGCCCAGAGCGAATACCGACGCAGGGAGAAGCTGGAACTAGTGGATGCCTGGGACAGGGAATACCGCGGCATTGTAGCCAGGGGACAGTGTATCTCTTTAAAGAATTTGGCTGTGAGCGGCAAGGACCTGGTTGCCGCCGGAGTGAAGCCGGGGCCGGAGTTGGGCGCCATACTGCAGCAAATGTTAGATCATGTGTTGGAAGTGCCGGAGGATAATACCCGGGAAAAGCTGCTTACGATTTTTCTGAAAGTAACATAAGTTCTTAAGGGCTCTCATAAGATAGGATAGGGTCGGGGCAGGGGTGCGCCGGAACTTCAAATATTATGGGAGGTAAAGGTCGTGAATGATAGAGCGGTAGCTTTGCTGGAGCAGTATGATGTGGAGATCCTGCGGACGAGGAAGGGCAGGGGCGTGATCCTGTGTGACACGGATAAGGGTCTGCTGGTATTTAAAGAATATGAAGGCAACGAGGCGAAGCTGGCGCTGATTGACAGGCTGTTGTCCCGAATTAAGTGTCAGGGCGGGGTGTCTGCGGAGACGCTGGTTCCCACCCGGGAGGGGGCGCTGTGTGTCCGGGAAAACGACGGTACGGCCTACATTCTAAAGACTTGCTGCGAGGGCAGGGAGTGCAATATCTATGACCGGGGAGAGTGCCAGGAGGCCGTGACTACTCTGGCAAAGCTGCACCGGTGCATGGTGCTGGAGCCCCGGGAGGACTGTCCTGCGCTGATGCAGTTTTCCCCGCTGCAGGAGTATGAGAAGCATAACAGAGAGTTGGTCAAGGTGCAGAGGTTCCTGCGCAAAAAGAGCCAGAAGACTCAGTTTGAGTACAGCCTGCTGGGCTGCATGGATTATTTTATCGGGCAGGCCAAGGAGGTCACGGAGGGCTGGGGGGCCTATGAGGAGAGTTTGTCCGAAGCGCACATGGTTCAGGGAGAATATACCTATTGCCACGGAGATTACCAGTATCACAACATCCTATGGGGCAGCCAGGGCATGTATATTGTCAATTTTGAAAAATGCCTCCGGGACAGACAGATCAGAGATCTTTATCTGCTCATGCGCAAGCTGCTGGAGAAAACCGACTGGCCCGAAGCCCTGGGACGGGAACTGATGACGGCCTATGAGAAGATAAAGCCCATCAGCGCTTATGCGTATATTGACTTGTATTACCGGCTGGCTTACCCGGAAAAATTCTGGAAGATCGTCAATTTTTACTACAATTCAGGCAAGGCCTGGATCCCCCAGCGCAACCAGGAAAAGCTGGATAAGCTGCTGGCCCAGGAACAGCAAAAAAAGAGTTTTTTGGAGAATGTGTTTAAGATATGCTGATTATGGCAATAAGTCAGGTTAAACCTGACTTATGCAGGGAAGAGGTAATATGACAGAGAGACGAAAGAGAACCGTCATGGGAATACTTATACTGGCATGTACGCTGGGACTGTTGACAGCCTGCAGCGTAAAGCCCGACAGCCAGACAGGACAGCCTGCGCCCGCGGCTCCCCAGGAGCAGCCGGGCACAGGCTTTGTTCCTGCGGGCCCTAACAGCTATGATTCGGCGGATACTGCGGTGGTGGTCAAAAGGGACGCCAAGGAGAGCACCGTGACGCTGCTGAACCTGGATCTGGGCCGGAATTATACACTGTCGGTGGAGGGCACCAGCAACCTGTATGACAAATTCGGGGAGCCCATGTCCCTGGAGCAGATCAGGCTGGGCGACATTGTGGACGTGACATTTCTGCGTTCCAAGAAGAGAGTAAATACCATGCAGATCAGCCCTTTGTCCTGGGAGTATGCCGATGCCTCCCGCTATGAGATTGATCTGGGGCGGGGGGAAGTGACCATCGGGGAGGATGTGTACAAGCTGACGGATGATACCATTTATCTATCTGAGGAGATGCGGATAGAGGCCATGGAACTTAACCCGGTGGACGTGCTGACTTTCAAGGGCATCGGCAGCAGCATCTACAGCATTGAGGTAGAGCGGGGCCATGGCTATCTGCGGCTTAAGAATGAGGAGAAGTTTGTAGGCGGCGATATGGAAATCGGTCAAATCATTGCGCGCAGGATTGAGGAGGACATGCTGCTGACAGTGCCGGAAGGCCGTTACGAGATAAGACTGCGCAAACGGGGCGGAGGCGGCACCAAGGAAGTGACCATCCGGCGGGGAGAGGAAACCACACTGGACATAGGGGACCTGGAGGTGCCTGAGATTGAGTATGGCACCATTGTGTTCACGCTGGAACCTTCCGGGGCGAAGCTGTATATTGACGGGGAAAAGGCGGATCCCTCCGCTCCCGTGAGCCTGGAATATGGTATTCATCAAGTGATGGTGAGAGCCAATGGCTACCAGACTATTACCACTTATATCAAGGTGGCACAGCCCTCGGGAGGGCTGAGCTTCACGCTGGATGCGGTGGATGCTGATAAAGAAAATGACGAGCAGGAGGAGAAGGAAAAGCTGGCCCAGTACAAGGTGTTTGTGGATGCGCCGGAGTTTGCGGAGGTGTACCTGGATGGCAACTATGTAGGAATCGCGCCCACCAGCTTTGTCAAAAGCGAAGGAAGCCATATTATCACCCTGCGCCGCAGCGGCTGTCAGACCCGCAGCTACACCATCTCCGTCGACGGAGAGTACAAGGATATCACCTATTCCTTTGCGGAACTGCTGCCGGGCGCGGATACTACGGATACAGACGCTCTGCCCCCTGCAGCCACGCCCGATCCGACTGCCGTGCCGGATCCGTCGACAATACAGTAAACCATGACCGTATTCTTGGCAAAAGGCGGCGGGAGACCGTTCATATGATATTAATCGGAGCTTTTATTGCAAATGGCCGTGGAATCATTGTTTTTATGAAAACACCTTGACAAACAGGGGAAAAGCAGATATAAATATATGTAGACGTTTCGCATATGAAGAATCTGTCAAAAAATAACAGAATACTCAATAGAGGAGGAGTTTCATCATGAACAAAACAGAATTAGTTGCTGCCATGGCTGAAGAGGCTGGTCTGTCCAAGAAGGACGCAGAGAAGGCACTGAAGGCATTTACCGATGTAGTAGAGGCTGAATTAAAGAAGGGCGGTAAGGTACAGTTAGTAGGTTTCGGTACCTTCGAAGTGTCCCAGAGAAACGCAAGAGAGGGAAGAAATCCCCAGAGCGGCAAGCCTATGAAGATCGCTGCTTCCAAGGCTCCCAAGTTCAAGGCTGGCAAGGCTTTAAAGGATTCTTTGAACTAGTAAGATAAGATACACGAGAGAACCTAGCAGTAGGTTCTCTTTTAATTCATGACAATAGAATCCTCGCGAAGCGTGGATTCTATTGTTTTAGGAGACTGCTATGAGATTAGACAAATATCTGAAGGTATCCCGGCTGATCAAGCGCCGCACGGTGGCCAATGAGGCTTGTGACGCCGGGAGAGTGACGATCAATGACAAGCCTGCCAAGGCTTCCTCCGCCGTCAAGGCCGGGGATATCATCACGATCTCCTTTGGCAACAAGGATGTGAAGGTGGAAGTACTGGACGTGCAGGAGACCGTGAGAAAGGAAGAGGCCAAAGAACTGTTCCGGTACCTGTAGGCTTTTGCAGGAATATCCCTCTCTGTTATCTCATATATTTATAGGGAATCGCAGATGGGGAGGAGGGCCCTATGGAAGACTTGAATACTGCCGGCGGGCGCACACACAAGGTTACTATGAGCAACCGCAGGATATGCGGTATCACGGGCGTAAATGACGTGTTATCCTTTGATGTGCATGAGATTCTGCTGGAGACGGAGCAGGGCATGCTGATGATCAAGGGTCAGGAACTGCATGTGAGCAGACTGATGCTGGACAAAGGCGAAGTGGACATAGACGGCAGGATCGACAGTTTCACCTATTCGGACGTGGCGGGCGGCGCCCCGGGCAAGTCGGAATCCCTGCTTTCCAGGCTGTTTCGGTAAAAGCGGGGGAGCCGGAAAATGTCTGAGGAAAATGTATTTCTGCTGCATGCTTTTGTTTCAGGGATGTGGATCACTCTCATATACGATATCCTGAGGATCTGGCGAAGGGTACAGCCCCATAAAGGATTGTTGGTTTCTCTGGAAGATCTGCTCTTTTGGATATTCTGTGCCCTTTACATTTTTCAACTGATGCACAGGGAGAGCAACGGCAGCCTGCGGTGGTTTGCCGTGACAGGTGCGTTGGCGGGGATGCTGTTGTACAAAAAGACAGTCAGCGGCATTCTGGTCCGCTGCGTGTCCCGGGCCCTGTGCTGGGTGAGGGATCAGCTGTGCCGCGCCTTGGGCTTTTGTCTGCGTCCTGTGGGGAAGGCGGGACACGCGGCAGGGGGCGCCCTGGGGCGTTTGCTGAAAAAGGCAAGAGTGTCTGGCAAGAACAAGTTGAAAAATTATGGGAAATTACTTAAAATAAGATTGAAGAAGCAATAGGACATAAATCCCGGGAGGAAATGATGGCAGCACGACGGACCAGGAGGAAGAAAGCAGCATACCGCAAAAGAGTACAGAACCGTTTCAGCATGTTCCTGGTTATGTTGGCGTTACTGATGATTTTGGTGGCAGTTTATGTCAGCAGCATAAAGCTGCAGGATCGGCTGGATGCCCTGGAGGCCCAGTCTGCCCTTCTGCAGGTTCAGATTGACGCAGAGAAGGAGCGGGCGGAGGAGATTGAACTTCTGCGCAAGCGTTCCCAGACTAAGGAATATTATGAGGAGATCGCCAAGGAAAAGCTGGGCCTGGTCAATGCGGATGAAATTGTTTTTAAGGCTGAGTGAGAATGGCGCTTTGAGGAGGATGGGGAGCTTTGGCAGATGCTGAAGCTCTTTTTAGCAATATTAAACAAGTAGATGACAATATACGAGAAGCCTTTTCGGAATAGATATGTTATTATCAGGTCACAGAGCATTTTAGACAAAAAAATTCTGGAAAGGATGAATCAATATGTATTTAAGGTCATGGAAAACATGGACTGCGATGCTGGCAGGCGCAATGCTGGCGGCGGTCTCCGTCTGCGGAGGCTGTTGCATGGCGGCGGAGGCAGGCCCTAATCTGATCAAATGTCCGGATTTTGCCCAGGGGGATGACATCTCGCCGTGGTACAGGGACAGCGGCAATGCGGTTATTACCGCCGAGACAGGCACAGAACCAATCTATGGGGATGTGACCAGCTACGGTAAGATCACGGACAGGTCTTCCAATTATGAATGCTTTTCTCAGGATGTGACGGGTCTGGTGGAGAAGGACAGGGACTATATTTACAGCTTTTACGTTATGCTGGATCCGGCGGATTATGCGGATGCCCCGGAGCAGCAGCGCTGTGTGGAGATATCTCCCTATATCACGGCGGACGGCAATACCGTCTACAGCCAGGGCTGCAGCGGTACCGTGAACCAGGTATTGGAGCCCGGCGTATGGACACATTTTTCGGGGATATACACTCCCTCCTGGTCGGGAAATCTGGAGAAGGTGGTGATCCGGATTCTGGAGCAGGGAACAAATTACGGACAAGGAGAAGGTGTGATGGGAACCTACTATATGACGGGTATGGAGTTGCGGGAACAGGGAACAAAAGAGAGCATTATCCAGACGGATGTGCCCAAGCTGAGAGAAGCGGTGCGCGGGGAACTGGGTGAGGAGTTCATTATCGGAACATCCATTGTCAACTCCGATCTGAAGGATGTGGATACCATGGCGCTGGTGACCAGACATTTCAACGCCGTTACTCTGGGCAACGAACTGAAGCCGGATGCCATGTTTGGCTACAGCAATAACAAATGTCCCGGCACGGAGACTGTCACGCTAAACGGAGAGCAGATCAAGGTGCCCAAGCTGGATTACAGCCGGGCGGAGAAGACATTGGATGCCATATACGACTGGAACCAGAGTCACCCGGAGGACATCATCAAGGTGCGGGGACATGTGCTGGTGTGGCATTCCCAGACACCGGAGTGGTGGTTTCATGAGGATTATGACGTGGACAAGCCCTATGCCGACATTGAGACCATGAACCGTCGGCTGGAGTGGTACATCAAGACCATGGCGGAACATTTTACCGGAGAGGACAGCAAATATCACGGCATGTTCTACGGATGGGATGTGGTAAATGAGGCCGTCAGCGACGGCGGCTCCCGTTACCGCAACGCAGGGGAGAACAGCAGCTGGTGGGCCGTGTATCAAAGCAATGCGTTTATCATCAATGCTTTCCGCTATGCCAACCAGTATATGGATCCGGATGTGGAATTGTACTATAATGATTATAATGAGTGGTTCACCGCCAAGAGAGCGGGGATCGTACAGCTGCTCAAGGACGTGAAGGAGGCGGAGGGCACCAGGATCGACGGCATGGGTATGCAGGGGCATTATCAGACTGTGGGAAGCCCCACCATGGAAGAATTTTCCAAGGCAGCCAGGGCCTATGCGGAGGTTGTGGGACAGGTGCAGATCACGGAACTGGATATGAAAGCCAGCAGCGGATACGATGGCACGGCAGCCACCAGGGAGGAGGAGTTTGCCGTCCAGGGCCGCCGCTACAAGGAGCTTTACGACACGGTGAAGAGCCTGCGGGAAGAGGGTGTGAATATCTCCAATATCACACTGTGGGGTGTGGTGGACAAAAACTCCTGGCTTCAGACCTTTAACGCCGTGGGAGGCGCGGCGGACGGCAAACAGAGGCAGTGCCCACTGCTGTTTGACGATGATTATCAGGTTAAGCCCGCCTATTGGGCCTTTGTGGACGGCAGCAGGCTGGAGGAGGAGAAAATGTCGGAGGAAAGCGCGCCGGAGACTGCGGAAGCTTCCGAGGAGAGCCAGACAGATCCCTCCGGTGAAGAGAATTTTGGGGAGTCTGCCCAGGAGTCGGCGGCGGGGAGCCTAGAATCCCCGGCGGAGGAATCAGGTGAATCGGATCAGTCCGAAACAACCGGGACTAAGGGGCCGGGAAAAGGGCTGTACGGCATCCTGGCAGTCTGCGGCCTGCTGGTGGCCGGCATTGCGGGTTTTGCTCTGGTTCGGAGCAGAAAAAGGGATAAGTAATAGCTTTGCATAATACAATATACAGGGAGATGTAGAACAATGCTTAATATATTTGGAAAGAAAGCGAGATCTCTGGAGGACCAACTGGCAGAGTGCCAGCAGAAGAAGGATTGGGCGGGAGCGGCCAAAACCTATTATCAGATGGGAGTGGCCGCCATGGAGAAGGGTGAACTCAACCAGGCCCAGCTGTGGCTGAGTCGGGCGGACACCATCTACAGCGCCGATGACAGAGTTTTCAAAAAAGTGGGCGAAAAGCTTATGGATGACTGCTCCGAGCGCATGGGGCAGCTGGAGGAGGCTTCTCTGCTGTACAACAATATTCCCGCTCAGTTGGAGGAGGTAGCCGGGGAACTGGGTGACGCCAAAGTGCGGATATGGGGTCTGTTCTCCATGGCAAGGCTTGTGAGACTGGGGGAGCGGCTTGGCGCCCTTCCGGGCTGTGAGGCTCTGGGGAAGCTGGGCTGGGCCGTGGACGTGGTATTGAAGACCTTCCAGGAGCCACCCACAGAGGAGGAGTTTAACGGCCTTCGGGCACTGGGCAGTGAACTCTACCAGTTGGGAGATGCCCCTACCTTCTGCAATGGGGAAAATGCGATTGAGGTTCCGGGCCGCGCTCCCTTTCAGGTATTCGATCTCAACGGGCTGATGGGGGCTCATCTGGAGATAGATGCCTACCTGGACGCGCATCTTCAAATGTTGTGTGCCCTGAGCCGGGGAGAGGAGCCGCCTGCCCCGGAGACCGGCGTAATCGCCCAGGCGCTGCTGCCGGACTACTATGTTCGTACCGGTGCGGGAAAGCTGGAGGAGGTCCCCCAGATCAAAGCGGAGTTGGAGCGGATCTGGAGCGATTACAGGTTTTTAGGCACAGATATCACCTGGGAGTTGGTGGCGCAGAAGGTTCAGGAGTATAAGAAATTAGATATCCTGGCTTAATGAGGAAAAGTTGTCAATGAAAATTGAAGAAAGCGATCCATATTTTGACAAAAAGTATGGACCGCTTTTTGTATACTTGTGAATGCTGCACGGGACAGGCTTTGGCAGGTCGTGTACACAGGCACGATGCCGCCGGTGGGAGTCGGGATATGCGGCGTAAGGATAGGATAGGGAGCAGGTGATGTTATGTTGACGACAGCAGGCAGGGAGAGACAGGAACAGTTGAGTATAATGCTATCGGACTATGGAAGGGGAAGGCTTTTGGCCTACGCGGACAGTTTCCGGGAACTGTCCAGAAGTTATCGGGAGGATTTTACCCACGGGAAGCCCGGTCAGCGGGAGGGGGCATCCCGGCAGCAGGTACTGGAAGAGCGCAGGCTCTGGGAGAACAGGCAGGTACTGTGTGACAATCTGGATGAAATGTCTCAGATCATGGCCAGGCTGGCGGCGGAAGTATTCCGTCTGACGCCTCTTCCTGCGCGGGAGGAAAAGCTGGTGATGCGAGCTCTAAAGCAGGAGGGGATCACGGTGCTGGATATATTTTATATTGACCAGCCGGTGCAGGACGGGGATCCGCAGCATATGGATGATACAGAAATCGAAAACAGGCCGGGGATGATCATAGGGCTGCATATGCTCACCCAGCGGATGGTGGGCCGCAACAGCCAGGAGGTGGCGGACATGCTCTCGGTACTGTTGGGGCGGCGGCTTATTGTATCCGTGACCAGCCCCCAGCAGATTGAGGAGCGGGAGGGCACATATCTGTTTGTGGAGGAGCCCCGTTTTGTGGTATTGTCCGGAAGCGCCCGGGCGGTGAAGGAAAACGAGACGGTCTCAGGAGACAATTATTCCATCATTCAGTCAGACAGGGGCTGGCTGACTGTGCTGCTCTCCGACGGCATGGGCTGCGGCGAGGAGGCCGGCGCGGACAGCAGCCAGGTGCTGGACATGATGGAAAAAATGCTGGAGGCCGGTTTTGAGACAGACATGGCGGTGAGTCTGGTAAACAGCGCCCTGCTGGCATCAGGGGACGTGTCGGGAAGGCGCAATATGTCCACATTGGATATTTGCAGCCTGAACTTATATCAGGGGATGTGTGTGTTCCGCAAGGTGGGGGCGGCGGCCTCCTTCCTGAAGAGTAACAGTTATGTGGAGCAGATCAGTCTGCCGGGTCTGCCCCTGGGGATTTTGGCGGCTGGGGAAGACCGGGAGGCCCAGGAGGCATTGCGCCGCAGCGTGAGCCGCGAACTGATTGACAACGACTATATCATTATGGTGTCCGACGGGGTGTTGGATGCGCTGCGGGAAAGCGGGTATGAGGATGCCATGGTCCGGTACCTGGAGAGTATGCGGGAACAGCACCCGGATGAGATGGCCGGGAACCTGCTGCAGTTTGTGCTTCGCTGCAGCCAGGGGCGCATTATGGACGATATGACCGTGCTGGTATTGGGGGTGTTTGACAGTCACAGGTGAGGGGGATTTTCGGAACTTTCATTGACATTTTGTGATAAAGTGGCTATCATAGGGATATGAACGGGCAATACTATGATTTGGAAAAGCGAGTAATGGCATACTGTAGGGCGCATCGGCTGTTTACACCGGGGGACGGGGTAGTGCTGGGCGTGTCTGGGGGGGCGGATTCTGTCTGCCTCTTGTTTGCGTTACACAGACTTTGCGGGGAACTGGGGATTCGGCTGTATGTGGTGCATGTGAATCACGGCGTCCGGCCCGACGCGGGCCGGGACGCGGCTTATGCGGAGGAATTGTGCCGGGGGCTGGAAGTACCTTTTGTATTGGTGGAAGAGGATGTGCAGGCGCTGGCCCGGCGGCAGGGCTGTTCCACCGAGGAGGCGGGGCGGCATGCGCGCTATGAAGCTTTTGCCAGGGAGATGCGGCGGCGGCAGGCACAGAAGATAGCCGTGGCCCACAATGCGGGAGATCGGGCGGAGACCATGCTGCTCAATCTGTTCAGGGGCACCGGATTGACGGGTTTGGGAAGCATCCGGCCGGTGCGGGGGCGGGTGGTGAGGCCGCTGCTGGGGCTGGAACGGAGGGAGATTGAAGACTACTTGAAGGAGCGGCGGATCTCTTACTGTCAGGACAGCACCAACGACACGGATGCCTATACCCGCAACCGGATACGACGTCATATCCTGCCCTACGTGGAGAAAGAGATTTGCAGCGGGGCAGCGGCTCATCTGTGCCGCACGGCGGATATTTTTAGGGAAATTGAAGATTATATGGAGGAGCAGATCAGGCAGGCGGAGGAACTGTGTATTGTCAGGGAAGAGGCCGGGCAGGAGGGAGCGGCATCAAGGCTCACACTGGTATGTTCCGCTTTTGGAAATCTGCATCCTGCCATACAGAAGGGGATGCTTCTGTCCGTGCTGAAGGAACTCTCCCCGGCCCATAAGGATATGGGCGCCGGGCAGGTGGAACAGATGCTGGCGCTGTGTATGCAGCCGGGCAATAGGGAGATTCACCTGCCCCAGGGAATCCGGGCGGCGCGCAGCTATGACAGGGTTATTTTAGAGCGGCGGCAAGAGGCGGACGGTGGCGAAGAGATATCCGTCTCCGTTCCGGTCCCGGTGCCCCAAAGCCCGGGGGAGAGTCTTACCTGCCGGATACCGGGAGGTATGCTGCGGCTGACGCGTCTGGAGAGGGAAAACCTGGACGGAAAAGCGTTAAATTCGGAAAATTTTGAGAAAAAAAGTGTGAATCTTTCGGAAAATCAGTGTACGAAATGGTTCGATTGTGATAAAATAGAAGAACTATTGGAATGGAGAACCCGGCGAACAGGGGATTATCTGGAGATCCGGACCCCCTTCGGCTATGGCCGCAAGACCATTAAAACTCTGTTTATCGACGAGAAGGTGCCCTGTCGGGAGCGGGACCATATACCTCTGCTGGCGCAGGGCAGTCATATCCTGTGGGTAGCGGGCGGGCGGATCTGTGAGTCCTGCAAGATTAGCGCAGATACAAGGCAGATTCTTCAAGTGGAGTACGAAAGTATATAAGGTACGAAAGGAGCAAATATGGCGGAACATGTAGAGGTGTTAATAGCAGAGGCGGATGTAGATGCCAGAATCCAGGCCATCGGCGAGCAGATCAGCCGGGATTATGAGGGCAGGCAGGTGCATCTGGTATGTGTGTTGAAGGGCGGCAGCTTTTTCATGTGCGAACTGGCCAAACGCATCAGTGTACCCGTATCGCTGGACTTTATGTCCGTGTCCAGCTATGGCAAGGATACCAAGTCCAGCGGTGTGGTGAAGATTGTGAAGGATCTGGATGAATCCCTCAAGGACAAGGATGTGCTGGTGGTGGAGGATATCGTGGATTCCGGCAGAACGTTGAGTTATCTGCTGGAGATGCTGCGTGACCGGGGGCCTAAGTCCCTGCGTCTGTGTACTCTGCTGGATAAGCCGGAGCGCAGAGTTGTGGATGTGCATGTGGATTACACCGGTTTTCAGATCCCGGATGAGTTTGTGGTGGGGTACGGCCTGGATTACGACCAGAGATATCGGAACCTGCCCTATATCGGTGTCGTAAAGTTTTGAAGTGAAACTACCGGATACTGATTAACGCGATATCGCGGGCCCGGCAGGAGTCTGGTTAAAGCCAAACATAATTATACAGGGACAAGGTAAGTTTGATTAGGAGGCGTCCATTGAAACCAAACAGATATTTTAGTTCATATTTTATAATAATTGCATTCCTGCTGGTCATGCTGGCAGTGATCTCCATGTTTCGAAGGCAGGAAAATGACTACACTCAGGCACAGTTTATCAGGGATCTGGACAGCGGCGCGGTTCGTGAGGTTATCATCACGCCCAACAGAGAAGCGCCCACCGGATATGCTAAAGTGGTGTTTGGAGAAGTGGTGAAGGAACTGTACGCCACGGATATCCGTGAGGTGGAGGCCATTGCCAGGGAGCACGGCTATGAACCCACCGTGGAGGATATCGAGAGGGAGAGTCTGTTTCTGACCACCATACTGCCCCTGCTGGTCATTGCAGCCATGTTCATTTTCTTCTTTATGATGATGAATGCCCAGAACGCGGGGGGCGGCAACAGCAAGATGATGAATTTCGGCAGGCATCGGGCGGTGCGGATCTTTGCCGGGGAGAACAAGACCAATTTCGGCATGGTGGCAGGTCTTAAGGAGGAGAAAGAGGAACTGGAGGAGATTGTAGATTTCCTGCGTTCCCCCTCCAAATATACTAAGCTGGGAGCCCGGATTCCCAAGGGCGTACTTCTGGAGGGACCTCCCGGAACCGGTAAGACCCTGCTGGCCAAAGCCGTGGCAGGCGAGGCGGGGGTGCCGTTTTTCAGCATCTCTGGCTCCGATTTTGTGGAGATGTTTGTGGGCGTGGGCGCCAGTCGTGTCAGGGATCTGTTTGCGGATGCCAAGAGAAATTCTCCCTGTATTGTCTTTATTGACGAGATCGATGCCGTGGCCCGCAGGCGGGGCACCGGCATGGGCGGCGGCCATGACGAGAGGGAGCAGACCTTGAATCAGTTGCTGGTGGAGATGGACGGTTTCGGTGTCAATGAAGGAATCATCGTCATGGCGGCTACCAACCGTGTGGATATTCTGGACCCTGCCATATTGCGCCCGGGTCGTTTTGATCGGAAGGTGGCAGTGGGAAGGCCGGATGTGCGGGGCAGAGAAGAGATCTTGAAAGTACATGCCCGCAATAAGGCGCTTTCGGAGGATGTGAACCTGGAGAGGGTGGCACAGACTACGGCGGGATTCTCCGGGGCAGATCTGGAGAATCTGATGAATGAGGCCGCCATCAATGCCGCCAAGAAGGACAGAGCCTATGTACAGCAGGAGGACATTGAGGCCGCTTTTGTCAAGGTGGGCATCGGTGCGGAGAAGAAGAGTCGTATCATATCCGAAAAGGAGAAGAAGATCACCGCCTATCACGAGGCGGGTCATGCAATTCTGTTCCATGTACTGCCCGATGTAGGTCCGGTGCATACGGTATCCATTATCCCCACGGGTCTGGGAGCGGCGGGCTATACCATGCCCCTGCCGGAACAAGACGAAATGTTCCTGACCAAGGGCAGAATGCTGCAGGATATCATGGTATCTCTGGGCGGACGGATCGCTGAGGAAATTATTTTCAAGGATATTACTACCGGCGCTTCCAGTGATATCAAGAAAGCTACCAAGGAGGCCCGCCGTATGGTGACCCGCTACGGCATGTCCGATCAGATTGGCGTGATCTGTTATGACGACGATGACGATGAGGTGTTCATCGGCAAGGATCTGGCTCATGCCAAGAGTCACAGCGAGACTATTTCCGGTGAGATTGACAAAGAGGTTAAGGCCATTATTGACGAGTGCTATGCCAAGGCGAAGGCGCTTATTCTGGAACATGAGAATGTGCTGCACAGTTGTGCGGAACTGTTGCTGCAGAAGGAGAAGATCGGTCAGGAAGAGTTTGAGGCGCTATTTCAGGCGGTATAGTTATTGCAGGAGAATGTGTCATATTATATGCGGCAAAATACACAAAAATACAGGGGCAATTTTGTAATATTTGTGAAATCTGAGTCTATGCAAAACCGGAGACCCATGGTATTATAATATGCGTAACCCCCCCAATACATTATATAGTTTTTTGCTATACCCCATAAGAAAGAAATACCTTCTCTAAAAAGGACAGCTTAGCGGCTGTCTTTTTTACTAGTCCTGCCGTGGCTAACTAGTACTATAGTACTGGGGAACTGAGAAGATCAAACACTTGCGCTGGCAATCATAAAATATTAAAATAGAAGTAATGCACACCACGTTAATCGGGAGGTAAGGGCATGAATATAGATCATATACGCAAAGTGGAACAAAGTCAGGTGTACATGGCGACAATGCGCCCTGTTTTTAATAAACGAGCTCTTTTTACGGATACCACTGAGGACTATTTAAGTCCTGCCGAACCGGCGCCTTATGACAGAGTGACCATACGTTTCAGGACGGCCTGGCACAATGTAGATCGTGTATTCTTAATCTGCAAGCAGCAGCGTTATCTGATGAATCGGGCGGAGTCTGACGGACTGTTTGACTATTATACCCATGAACTCCAGCTGGAGAATGAAAAGGTCACATACCACTTTGAGGTTGTGACAGGCAAGATTTCCGGTATCTATGATGTGAGGGGTCTGGCCAGGGATGAAAATGAATATTATGATTTTGTAATCCTGCCGGGCTTTAAGACGCCCGTATGGGCTAAGGGCGCGGTTATGTACCAGATCTATGTGGATAGGTTCTGCAACGGAGATCCGTCCAATGATGTGCTGACGGACGAGTATGCCTATATCGGGGCTCATGTGCATCGTGTGGAGGATTGGAACTGTTATCCCGCCCAGATGGATGTGAGGGAATTTTACGGGGGGGATTTGCAGGGCGTACTGGACAAAATGGACTATCTGCAGGACCTGGGCATAGAGGTGATATATTTTAATCCCCTGTTCGTATCTCCGTCCAACCATAAGTATGATATTCAGGACTATGATTATATCGATCCTCATTTCGGGCGGATTCTCAGTGATCAAGGGGAACTGCTCCCTCCCGGGGACAAGGATAACAGTCATGCCAGCAGATATATTGACCGTGTCACCAACAAGGCCAATCTGGAGGCCAGCAACTCGCTTTTTGTCCGGGTGGTGGAAGAGGCCCATCGCCGGGGTATGAAGGTGATCTTGGACGGTGTGTTCAATCACTGTGGTTCCTTCAATAAGTGGATGGATCGGGAGCGGATCTATGAACATGCGCCGGGATATGAGAAGGGCGCCCATGTGTCCGGCGACAGTCCTTACAAGGATTATTTTGCCTTCTACAGTAACAATTGGCCCTATAACAAAGATTATGACGGCTGGTGGGGGCATGACACCCTGCCCAAACTGAATTACGAGGGTTCTAAAGAATTGCTTGACTATGTGCTGTATATCGGTGCCAAATGGGTGTCTCCTCCATACAATGTGGATGGCTGGCGTCTGGATGTGGCGGCGGACCTGGGGCACAGCCCTGAGTTCAATCATCATTTCTGGCAGGAGTTTAGGCGGGTGGTCAAAGAGGCCAACCCCAATGCCATCATTCTGGCGGAGCATTATGGCAACACCAGGGAGTGGCTCCAGGGCAACGAGTGGGATACGGTTATGAACTATGACGCCTTTATGGAGCCGGTAACGTGGTTTTTGACGGGCATGGAAAAGCACAGCGATGACTTTCGGGAAGATCTTCTGGGCAATGCGGACAGCTTCTGGGGCGCTATGAAGCACCACAGTTCTAACCTGGCCATGCCCAGTTGGCAGGTGGCCATGAATGAGTTGTCCAACCACGACCATTCCCGCTTCCTGACCCGCACCAACCATAAGGTGGCCCGAACCAGCACCCTGGGGCCGGAGGCGGCCAATCAGGATGTCAATAAAGCCGTATTTCGGATTGCGGTGGTGATGCAGATGACCTGGGTGGGCGCTCCGACCATCTATTATGGGGATGAGGCGGGCGTGTGCGGCTTCACGGATCCTGACAACAGGAGAACCTATCCCTGGGGACATGAGGACCATGAGTTGATTGATTTTCATAAGCAAATCATCAGGATTCACAAGAGTTGTCAGGAGTTAAAGACCGGTTCCATCAAATATATTGATTCCGACTATAATTACCTGGCTTACGGGCGTTTCACACGGCAGGAGCAGTGTGTGATTCTGGTCAACAACAATTGCTATGATCTGGAGAAGGAAGTACCGGTGTGGGAGGCCAACATTCCCCGCACAGGCACCATGGTACAGCTGATCCAGACCCATGATGGCGGTTATACCACAGAGAGCGTGGAGCACCGGATCTATGCCGGAAAGATTAAGATATTGCTTCCTAAATTTTCGGCGGTGGTATTAAAACATCAGAAACAATAATATGGTGTTTGTTCTTTTGCCGCTGCTAAGTATTTTCCGTCAGGCATTTTTTGCAAAATGCAGTTGCATTTTAGGGTGATATATGCTACAATGGCTAAGGTTAAAGCGTTGATGCGCTTTTTGTGGATGGATTCCCGAGTGGCCAAAGGGGACAGACTGTAAATCTGCTGCAAATTGCTTCGGTGGTTCGAATCCACCTCCATCCACTGCATTTTCCCGCAGGGGTATGCATAGAATATATGGCAGGGTTTCATGACCTGCCCGGTACAAAGCGTCAGCTGGTGTGGCGGAATAGGCAGACGCAAGGGACTTAAAATCCCTCGGTGGCAACACCGTGCCGGTTCAAGTCCGGCCACCAGCAGTAAAAGAGATATCCTTAAAACAGCGGATTCCTTTGTATAATACAGGGAATCCGCTGTTTCTATATGCTGTGACATCGCAACTGCCGCGTTATATGTTTTAGCTTTCCTGCGGCAATCTGGAAATACAGATGCTGAGAGCATCATAGATGCAGACAGGAGTGGTATCGTCAAAACATACTGATTCGTACCGATCTCATGCTCGAAGTCATAAGCGGTTACAGCGTTCTTCAAGGGATTCACGATCCAGTATTCTCGGACTCTCGCTGCGCGGTATCAAAAAGTTTGACACCATAATCTCTTTGCGGATCGGATGGGGAGATCATCGCATCCTCATTTTCCTTCGCAAAAACCGGGAATAAGTTAGCAAAAACTGACGAGTAATGCGAATATAGTTCTGTTATTCTGGTATTGCAATGGGCAACCGTTCATAGGCGGAATATGAGGAGAGACGAGGGTGCGATACATGGGAAGAAAGTGCAGGACAAAATGGGGGCATTTGCTGATATGGGGAATCTGTTTGTCCATACTGGCAACTGGTTGTGGCGCGGCACAAGAGGCAGGCGATACCGGCGAAGCCCGGCCATCTTCTCAGACTGGTGAGATGCGGGATGAGGCGTCGGAGGAGACGAAATCAGAAGAAACTGCATCAGAAGAAATCGAACCCGAGGAAACCACATCCGAGGAGAATTTGTCTGAGGAAATCCTGTCCGAGGAGGATCTTTACTGGCAGCAGGTGCTGGAGGAGTTTGGGAACAGCCGCTATGACCTGACCGCAGCCCTGACGGAGCCTGCGCTGAAAGACCTATGCAGTGATTATTTTACTCTGGGAGTGGGCATTAACGGCAGCACATTAGAGAACCAGACCCTGAATATGCCGGAATATATGGCGGTGGCCAAGAGACATTTCAACAGCTGTACCATGACGAATCTGATGAAAAGCAGTTATATTCTGGATCAGCAGGGATCTCAGCAGAGCGCTGAAAGCGGGGACGGAAGCCCTGTGCTTTCCTTTGACGCCATAGATCCTACGCTGGAATGGTGTCAGGCCAATGGTATGCGGATGCGGGGACACACGCTGGTATGGCACGTCCAGGCGCCGGACTGGTTTTTTAGGGAAGGATACAGTGATAAGGGCGGATATGTGGATCGGGAAACCATGCTTGGGCGCATGGAGAGTTATATTGCGCAGCTGATGACTCATGTGCAGGACAATTACCCCGGCGTGGTGTACTGCTGGGATGTGGTGAATGAAGCCGTGGATCCGGACAAGGGGGATAAAGATAGCCTTTTCCTCTGCCGCACGGAGAATGAAGGTACACCCAATCCCTGGTATGTAACCATAGGGGAGGACTATGTGGAGATGGCTTTTACATATGCCCGGAAATATGCCGCGGAGGACGTAAAACTTTTTTATAATGACTTTAATACCTACCAGGTAGAAAAGAGAAATGCCATCTATGCGCTCTGCCAATCCTTGAAGGAAAAAGGATTAATTGACGGGATCGGTATGCAGGGATATTGGGGAGTGGATCATCCTTCCATCGGTACACTGGAGAGTGCCATCCGCAAGTTTGGAGAACTGGAACTGGAAATTCATATTACGGAACTGTCTGTCTCCGTTGACGAGGAAAACGAAGAGAATTTTGAGAAACAGGGCCAGCGCTATAGCGCCATTTTCATGTCCCTGGCGAAACTGGACACGGAGGGCGGCGGCAATGCCAATATTACTAATGTGACATTCTTTGGCCTGATTGACCACTACCGCCAGGGCGATACCACCAACTCCCGGCTGTTTGATGCGGTTTATCAGCCCAAGCCTGCCTTTATTAAAGTCAGGAATATGATGAAGACGCTATATAATAAATGATGTGATTTGAGAATAAATCTTGACAGAATCATATCACCAGCATACAATAGAATCACAACGGATAGAGAAAACAGATGGTTCGCGTCTACGGATGCCGGATCGGTGTTTTCTCTTTTTTGTTGAAAGAACAGTAAAGAAATAGTATGCTAAAAGGGAGAGAACTCAACAGATGAGAAAGTTTGTCAATGATTATAAAATGTGGCTTGTAGAAGAGAGGCAGAACAACCTGGTTCTGCACAATATGGACAACAAGGATTTATTCAATCTGCTGGAGATTCTTCTGGATAAAAGTAAGTCACTGAAAGAAATACGAAATAGAGCGATAGAGTATACACAGGAGCACAAGGTGGACATGGCCGTGGTAATGACTGTGGCTGGAGCAACAAATAATAAAGTCGATTACGATATGCTTAGTAAGAAAGGGGATGCGGATATGTGTACTGTATTTGAAGAAACTTGGGAAGAGGGAAAAACGGAAGGCAAAGCGGAAGGGATTATTGTGATGGGCTTAGACTGCGGACTGTCAAAGGATGACGTTTTGGAAAAGCTACAGGAAAAGCTGAATATACCATTGCAGAAAGCCCAGGAATACTTTTGCCTATATGCAGAACAGACGGTATAAGTATTGTTATCATCAGCAAAAACTTTATGGGGTGAATGTAGTAAGAGGGAATCGGAGAAAATCTTCGGTTCCCTCTTGCTATTTGTCCTGATCTGACAGAGATTTTCCATGATTTCGTAGGTATTCAGGCAAAACGTACAATATGATATCCGTGTGGTCCCCTTCTTTTCTGAGCAATATACAATATCACGAATGTTAAGTGGCTCTTTCGTAAATATTCGTCAAAAAAGCAAGAATTGATTATAGATAAGCAATATGTGACGAGTAATCTGCACAAATAAATGCTAATATCAAATCGTCGCACTATAACTTTTATGGGGGAAAATGTATGAAAAAGCAAGTGAAAAAATGGCTTACATTGACAATGGCATTTGCACTGATACTGGGTTCGATCAGTTACAACCCGTTAGCGGCCAATGCTACAGCTGTAAGTACAGTTGAAACAGAAAATTCCGTCACTGGCAATGACGCCGACGGAATTGTTTCAGACGATGTGGGGGGAGTAATCGAGGATATAGATACGGTCTCCGGGGACATGGCATCTGTGCTTGATAAAGCGCAGATGTTTAGTATGCTGCGGAATGCGAAGGCAGTGGGAGACGGAATATATGTATTTACCTCAGACAGCACAGGGTTTAAGGAGATATCTGGTGGATACAATTATACTGCGGCGCTGGGCAATGACGGAAAAATAACTCTAACTTATGCAAAAAGCAGTGGCTATCCCGAGGCCAGATTTTTATTTCCTGACGGAATTGAGTTAAATAGCCTGAAAAGTATCAAAGTGAATGTTACTTCATGCAGTTCGGGCAGTGTTTTCTTAAAATTATTAAATGCCGATGGCTCTCAGTTAAAGACGACATACAGCAATTCCGTAGAATTAACTCCATACGAGGCGGGCGGCTTATCCGGTAATAAAATTGCTGTTACATATAACGGTACAGTGGCGGATGCGGATGCCGTGGCTGAAATTGAGAGTATTGAACTTACATTTTATGATGAAAAGTATTGCAACAAAATTTATACATTAGCCGAACATACGTGGTATAGCGGTTCTGACGATGTATATACCGAGGCAACAAGTGAACTGCTATACCAATCACAGTATCAGGAAGCTAAATTTATATTTCCTGATTATATAAAGAATAATTATGCCAACTTAAGAAATGTACATTTTAATATAGAGCGCCTTGATGCTCCTGCGGGTGCAGGCGCCAGTGAAAACGTGGCCTACAAGGTGTACCAAACCGATATCAGCAACTGGCAGAATGCAATACAAGGGACTCAATACAGCACCAGTGAAAGTGTGGACCATGCTGTGGATCAGTCAAAAATAACAGATTCCACGGAAGGGCTGGTTGGTATTGGGATTTCAAATAACTATAGTACTGCCGGAACATTAACGCTCAAAGTCAAAGATGTAACATATACCTTCGTAGATGATGGGAATCTGAAGGATGATGCGCCCAGTGGCGGTAATATTCTGGATTCCGATGCTATTGGGGGTAATAGGGAAGAAGACAAGTATATTTATGCGGCCAAGGATGCCAATAACTTTTCTGAAATAAAAAGAAGATGGGATGACACAACAACCGGTTTTAGCCTTAATGAGAGCAATAAGACAGTAAGTCTTAATGGAACAGGAGAATGGTTGTTCACCCTGCAGGAGCCCATTGACGCATCTATGGTAACAGCTATAAAATTTGCGATGTCTGACAGTAAGGGGACATGGGCCTATAAGGCGCTTATTGATGGGGCAACAGAGGATAAATATAATATTACTGATCCGATGTATACCTTTCCTGTCAATGCGACAGGAAAGCTGGAGGGAATCGTAATATATAGTGGTGACGCCGATTTTGAGGGTATATTCCACGGAATGATGGTTGACATAAAAGCGGCGGAAGAGCCAACCGAAACCTACACTATCACCGTAAATGCATCTGCGCTGGACGCAAGTGAAAGCGTTGGAGGATGGAAAAATGTAAAAAGCGCTGACTGCACGGAAGACAAAAGATTTAAAGTTGTATTCAGCAGCGCGGCCTACAGCCAGGTCAGAATAATGCTGCCGGATATGCAAGACATATTTGGAAACGGGGGCAAGATCAAGTTAGAGGACTGTGTAAGCGTCATATTCAATGTGAAAGAACAGACAGGTCCGGTCAATTTTAGGACCTGGTTAGGAGAAAGTTCATGTGGAACTTGGAACTATAATTCCGGTAAGACTTCCTATACACTTATTCCCAGCGCTATGGTGAATGATAGTCAAGCCCCTGCAAACTATACCGGGGAGATCAATGCAATAGGTGTACAGGTGTCTGGCGACACAAAAGAAGATGACTATATCCTGCTGGACAGTATTGTGTTTACCATGAAAAAAACGGCTGACCAGCAGGATAAGGTATATGGTGATGATCCTATTGACGAACCCATAGACCTGACCGAGAACATTACTCCTGCAACCACGAGTGAATTTGATAAGAGATACACGGTTACAACCGGTGGGCTGGCGGCGGAGCCCAGCGAAAAGGTGACCTTCAATGCCAAGGACATAGAGAAAGCAGAACTGAAGTTTACAGGCGGAGCCTGGTCGGAGATTAAATTTGCGCTTCCGGAAGATTTAGCTGCGGCAAATATCAAGGAAGTTATATTTGCCATATCTGATGAAAGCGTAAAAGGACTTGCGTTTAAGTTATATGACGCCGCTGGACAAGAAGTAGGATATGGCGAAAAGGAAGGCGCCGGTACCGGTACTTGCGCGATAACTGATACATCGGGGAATATAGCCAGCGTGGCAATTATGCTGCACAGCAAATATGTGCCTGAAAGCGGAGACGCGACGTGCCTGTTTGACGGTGTTCTGTTCAAGATGAACGATCCCGATATGAAGACACATGAACTGAATTATGCCGCGGATCAACTGGAACTTGGTACAGTGACAGCGGATGCTGCGTGTGAAAAGGTAGATGGCAAATATGTTATCACTTTTGCAAACATGAATAGGGGTGTCACACTCAAGCTTCCCAAGATCATTAATATGGCCAATTGTACCGGCATCAAAGTTACCGTTTCCGGCCAGACAGGTCCTGTCAATTATTATCTGGACTTGGATGGCATCGAGAAAGACAAAGATTATTATTATCCGCCAAGTGCAGACGGAGTACATATTATCAGATACAAAATGAGCACTGGCGGTATTAATGAGTTGAGGATTTATTGCGGCGGAGAGGAATATACGCCTAATTCAGGGATCACTGTTGAAAAAATAACCTTTACCATGAAAGGTATGGATGAAACCAACGATTTCCTCACAGGAGAGGATGCGGATCCCGAGCCTCCCGAGGTTCCGGCGGCGACAGAAAACATTACACCTGCTCAGCCCGATACAGTGAGAGTTACAGCGGGCGAGTTGAAAATTGCCGCGGCAAATGTAACAGAGTGGAACAAGACTACCGCAGATCAGATTCAGATTACTTTTAGCGGAGCGTGGTCCGAACTTAAACTGGCTCTGCCGGAGACTGTCAATCTACTGCAGTGTAAGAGCGTAACATTCGCCGCTTCAGAGCAGACAGTGCCGTTATCCTTTAAGCTTTATAAGGAAGGTGATCTTGATAATCCCGTTTTTGCTCAATATCATCAGCAGAACGACAGGGGATTATATACATTTGACATCTCCAGTGCGGAACAGGTTAAATATGTAGGTATTATGCTGCACAGTGATGATGTGGCAGCGGCGCGGGCGGCTTTGGCCAATTACTGTGTATTCGACGGTGTGATGTTCGATATAGATTCCGATGCTGCTACCGATACCTATACCATAACATATCCGGCGAATGAACTGACGCTGAAATCCAGTGAGGCGGCATCCTGCGAGTTGGAGAACAACAATTGGATGATCAAATTCTCCGACATGGATCAGAACGTAAACTTCAAGCTTCCTGCATCCGTGAACCTGGAGAAATGCGTGAATATTATCTTTACCGTGGCAACACAGAATGGTCCGATAAACTTTAATGTAAGCCTGGATAACTCCAAGCTGAAAGATTATTACTATAACGCAGGAAATACCGTATACACTTTGGAGCCTGGTGTTGTTGCCAAGATCAATGAAGTGGGTGTTCAGTGCGGACGGGAAAAGGATGCCTATGTGCCTGGTTCGTTTGTAGAACTGGTCAGTGTATCTTTCCTGATGAAAGGAACAGAGCCTAAAGATGTTCCCGCAGATGACAACTATACCATGGATTTCCTTGAGGTAAATACAAAAAGCACCGGCGTGACAGAGGGTGTGGACGAAAACGGTACGGCAACCATTACTTTCCCCAAGAAGGAAGACAGTATTACTTATGAGATTCCTGATTCTGTGGATACGAATCACATGCCCTCCATACAGTTCCTGCCTTCCCTCAGCGGTGTGAGAGTGGAAGTGCTAAGTGCCAAGGGTAAAGTGTTGGCAAGCGGCACAGACAGTATGATCAAGACAAACTGTAATCCGGACGCAAAATATATTCGGCTGGTAAGTCTGGCAGATAATACAGTACTGACCTTAAACAGCATTAAGTTTAATATAGATCCCAACGCATTTGAAGCGATTGTGTTAAACGGCAAGTTTGACAGAGAAGACGTGAGCATGTGGGGCGCTGCGCTTTGGGGCAGTGTGGACGGCGTGGAGACGACTATTACCACAAAGACCAGCGATACTCCTATCACGGGAGATATATACACTTATGGTGAGATCAGCAAGAGAAACAGTCCCTATGTGTGCTTTGCGCAGGATGTAAGTGATCGAACCGAGCATCAGACAGGATATATATACTCTTTCTGGGCAAAATTGTCCGATGATTACAAGGATGCGCCTGCCGAGTTACGCACAGTGACATTTTCACCTTACTATATTGACGCAAATGGTGGAACGAATTATAGCATGTATCGTACCGGAGCCTACGAGCAGGTGTTGGATCCCGGTGTGTGGACACATTTTTATGGCGTGGTTAATCTGCCCTCGGGAGCGGAGGGCTTCGTTATCCGTATTGTAGAACAGGGTACAAACTATGGACAGGGCACCTGTGTGAAGGGCAGTTACGCAGTTACAAATGTGTCGCTGACACCCACGGATCTTGTCCCCGAACCCAGTTGGGGCGGCGGCAGCGGCAGCAGTGGCGGCAACCGCAGCAATACGATTACCAAGGAAGCGACCTGCGAAGTGATATATGCATTGAAGGATCTGGCGATTGACTGGGCCTCCGCCAAGACGGGTACGGAGAACGGCGGTCTCAAGTTAAGTTTTACCAACGATTATGACGAAGTGCGGTTAAAGCTGCCCAGAACCCTTGATATGTCCACCTGCGCATATGTCAATGTCAGTGTTCCGGCGCAAAATGTGCCGATTGCTGTCAAGCTGTATTGGAAAGGCAAGCAGGTGGATGTAGCGTACTATAACGACATCCAGTCAGTCTACCTGATGGTGCCGGAATATGAGGGCATGATTGATGCCATCGGCATTATGAGTCTGGCTAAACCGAATCCGGCAGGCGCTTATGCGCTGGCTGACAGCATCACCTTCGGACTCACCCAGGAGCCGGAACCGGAAGAAAAATCCAACAGCATCGTGATCAACGGTGATTTTGCACACGAGGATATGAGCGACTGGTCCGCGGCGCTGTGGGGAGACGGCGTGACCATCACCCAGCGAACCGCTAACAAGCCGATATATGGCGATACCTATACTTATGCGAGTTATTCCCGCAGAACCTCCCCGTATCAATGCTTTGCGCAGGAAATCACGGGACGGGTACAGCAGAACGAAACCTATACCTTCTCCTTCTGGGCCAGGTTGTCCAATGATTACAAGAACGCGCCCGAGAATCAGAGGGTGGTACAGTTTGCGCCGTACACGGTGGATAAAAAGGGCAAGGAGGACTACAACCCCAGACTGGAGGGCAATTATGCACAGACGTTGGAGCCCGGTGTCTGGACCTATTTTGAAGGGACCTATAAAGTAACCAATGATAACCCCATTTCCAAGGTAATGATCCGTATTCTGGAGCAGGGCACGAACTATGGACAGGGAGACTGCGTAATGGGCAGCTATGATGTGGCCGGTGTGCGGATGTCAAGATACATTCCCGATCCGCCTTCCATTGATGAGGACGTTCCGAATTTAAAGGATGTGACCAAGGAAGTCTTTGGCGATGATTTCATTATGGGTACGGCCGTAACCGTGAACGAGATGGAAGATCTGGGCGTAGAAATGCTGGTAAACAAGCACTTCAACGCCGTGACCATCGGCAATGAGTTAAAGCCGGACGCACTGTTTAACTATAGCAACGACGCCCATACGCCGCTGCAGACCATCACCTTTAACGGGGAAAGCCTGGAAGTGCCCACCTTGTATTATAGCCGGGCGGAAGAGATTCTGGACACGCTTAAGAAATGGAATGAGGATCATCCCGAGGATCCCATCAAGGTGAGGGGCCATGTGCTGGTATGGCACAGCCAGACTCCCGAGTGGTTCTTCCGGGAGGGCTACACCGTGGGCCAGAACGCGGATGGCAGTGAAAATTATGTGACTCCTGAAGTGATGAACCTGCGTCTGGAGTGGTATATCAAGACCGTTCTGGAGCATTTTACCGGCGAAGACAGTCCCTACAAGGATATGTTCTACGGCTGGGATGTGGTGAACGAGGCCGTGTCAAACGGAGGAAACGGATACCGCACGGAGAAGGCATCCCTGGTGGAGCCTTTGAGCCAGTCCACCCACAGCAGTAACTCCAGCTGGTGGGCGGTATACCAGAGCAACGAGTTCATCCTCAAGGCATTCCAGTATGCCAATCAGTACGCCCCTGCGGATGTGGAGTTATACTACAACGATTATAACGAGTGCGACAACAAAAAGGCCGCCGGCATCGTGAAGCTGCTGAATGATGTAAAAGCTGCGGAAGGCACCAGAATCGACGGCATGGGTATGCAGGGACATTACAATATGTTCAACCCCAATACTGCGGACATCGAGAAAGCAATCCGTGCCTACGCTGAAGTTGTCGGCAAGGTGATGTACACCGAGTTTGACCTGAAGGTGAGCGGCGATATTTCCAATGACGCGTCCAAGGAGAAGGAGTACCTGGCCCAGGCTGAGCGGTATCGTGATATTTACCAGCTGCTGAAGAGGCTGGATGCCGAGGACGGCATTGAGATCGGCGGATTCACCGTTTGGGGTACAGTGGATAAGTATTCCTGGCTGCAGAACAGTTCCAGCGTGGGAGGCGGCGCGGACGGCACATTGACACAATGTCCTCTGCTGTTTGACTCCGACTACAAGGTGAAGCCTTCCTACTGGGCGCTGGTGGACTACACCATGGTAGACCCCGACTGGACGGAGGAAGAGCCTGTGGAAGAAGCAAAAGAAGAGACGGAAGCAACCCCGGAGACGTCCGAGCCGGAGGCAGTTCCTGAAACACAGCCGGAGGCAGAACCTGTGGCGGACACCAATCCGGTGGTGGAGGAGCAGAAGAAGAGTTCTGCGGTACCTATCGCAATAGGCATAGGCGCAGTAGTAATCGGCGCAGGTGCGGGAGCAGGTTTCTACTTCTTCAAGAAAAAGAAAAAAATAACCAAATAAGGCAAAAAAAGCGGAGGCCGAAAGGTCTCCGTTTTTTGCCCCAGTATTACTATTTCTTCTGCCCGGATTTGGAGAGCATTACCATGGTGGCAACGAACATGCCAAAGGAGGCAATCAGTGCCACGGAATAAGCAATCCCCTCTGTGGAAGCGCTTCTCACGCCTTCCTCGTTCGCATATAGTTTGCCATTGTACAAATAGGCTGTGACATCCCGGCCCTCCAGATAGGAATAGGAGTTGTGAACATTTTTCAGTTCGTATTCCTTTCCCTCATAGCGAACAATGACTTCGTATACCGTCTGACGGCTGGTGGAATACTGGGTTCTCACTGTTCTCTCTCTGGATTCGGAACTGACGACCCTTACCTGAACTTCCTGGTAGTCCAACTCCGCATTATCCATAGGCTTTCTTAAAAGCACTGTCGCAATTATGCAGAGGACAGTTATAATGCCGCAAATCCATACTTTTTTCATGGTTTCACTCCTCGTTTCTTCTGTTTTTGAGAAGATTATAGCATTATCAGGAATAAAATGCCACTGTTTTTGAACTGTGTATATTCATAATTCTAAATATCATTCAGAAGACCCAATTCCTGGGCATGGTACAAATGCTCTCTTCCTGAAAGAAACCTGGGTGCATACTGTTAAACAGTTCTGTATAATTCATATGCTCGTCTCCTCATTACCTCTTTTACTTGCGTCTGTGCTGTGGGTTTGGATTTTATCTTCCTTATTTTATCACAAATCCAAGCGTGTGGAAATAGCGGGATTCAGACGGATTTTTACCTTGCAGACAGCAGACAAATATTTTATAATCAAGTATAGAACTCGAAATTTGGAGATAGAAATAAAATGCTTATCAGGGAGTATCAAAAATCAGACTGTAAGGAATTGACAGAGCTTTTCTACAACACGGTTCACACGGTAAATGCGAAAGATTACACCAAAGAACACCTGTATCAGCAGGAACAGGCCCAGAAAGCCCAACTGGCAAGGCAGGAGGAGGCCCACAGGGCGCAGCTTGCGAGACAGGAAAGGGAGAGAGAGGCCAGACTCAAATATTATACAGTCTGCCCTTTTTGCGACGGAGTGAACCAGGGGGCAAAATTCTGCCTTTATTGCGATTCCTCCCTGGCCTACGGGCCGGAGGAAGAATCGCGGTAATGCAATATCGCATATGAAATCTGCGATATGCAGGCAGAGGTAAGATGCGCAGTAAGGAGCAAGAGTTGGCAGAATTTAAATGACAACCACATCACGACAAAATAAATCAATCAAATTGATTAAATTTGCATCTTGCGTCTCATAAGACTTTATGCTAAGATATCTTCAACCAAATAAGACAAATGCAGTGACGAGGAGTAGTAGCTGGGTGTGGGACAACAGAGAACTGCCGGGGGTGCAAGGCAGCCAGAAGCAGTCAGTGAACTGGCCTCAGAGCAGCCGACCGAAAGCAGGACAATGGTAAGTAGGCTCGGACGGAACACCCGCCGTACAAAGGGGTCAGGCATGTAAGTGTCGGCGAGGGCATGGCGAAAGCCATGAAGTAGAGTGGTACCGCGTTTGAAAAAGCGTCTCTATGGGATATCCGGGTGGATATTTTGTAGAGACTTTTTTAATGGATACCCGGATAGGCAACTCATAACAACTCAAAATAGGAAAGGGTAATGACATGAATGTAGCAGAAAAATATGGCAGATCTTATTTTATGCCCCCGGAGGTAACCTACGACTGGGTGCATAAGGACATTATCGAAAAGCCTCCGGTGTGGTGCAGTGTGGATCTGCGGGACGGCAACCAGGCGCTGATTGAGCCCATGAGTCTGGAGCAGAAGCTGGAGTTTTTCCAAATGCTGGTGGATATTGGTTTTAAGGAGATCGAGGTAGGATTTCCTGCGGCTTCCGACACGGAATTTCAGTTCCTCAGGGCTCTGATCGAGCGGCAGATGATTCCGGAGGACGTGACGGTTCAGGTGCTGACCCAGGCCAGGGAACACATTATACGCAAGACCTTCGCGGCCCTGGAGGGTGTGCCTCACGCCATCGTTCACCTGTACAATTCCACCTCCGTGGCCCAGCGGGAACAGGTCTTTGGAAAGAGCAAAGAGGAGGTAAAGCAGCTGGCGGTGGACGGCGCCAAGCTGTTGCTGGAGATTGCCGGCGAGATGGAGGGAGATTTCCGTTTTGAATACAGCCCGGAAAGTTTCCCGGGAACGGAGGTGGACTATGCGGTGGAAGTGTGCAATGCCGTGCTGGATGTATGGCAGCCCGTCTCCTCCCACAAGGCCATCATCAATATCCCCACCACGGTGCAGATTGCCATGCCCCATGTGTTTGCCTGCCAGATTGAGTACATTCACAAGCATTTGAAATACCGGGATGCGGTGGTGCTCAGCGTACACCCTCACAACGACAGAGGCTGCGGTATCAGCGACGCGGAGTTTGGCGTACTGGCCGGGGCCGACCGGGTGGAAGGCACTCTCTTTGGCAACGGCGAGCGCACCGGCAATGTGGATGTGGTGACGCTGGCCATGAATATGGTGTGCCACGGCGTGGCTTCGGGACTGGATTTCTCCCATATAAACCCCATCCGGGAAAAGTATGAGACGCTCACTGGCATGCATGTGTACGAGCGCTCTCCCTATGCGGGAGACCTGGTGTTCACCGCCTTTTCCGGCTCCCATCAGGATGCCATCTCTAAGGGCATGAATTGGAGAAAAGAGGGCAAAAGCGGAGAGCGCTGGGATGTGCCTTATCTGCCCATCGATCCCCAGGACCTGGGCCGGGAGTATGAGTCCGACGTGATCCGTATTAACAGCCAGTCCGGCAAAGGCGGCATTGCCTTTATCCTGAAAGAGAATTTCGGCATGGCTCTGCCTGTCCAGATGCGGGAGGAAGTGGGCTACCTGATGAAGGGCGTCTCGGACCAGCGGCACAAGGAACTGGCTCCGGCAGATGTGTACAGGATATTTGAGGATACCTACATTAAACCCAGAGAGGTATTTGATGTTACGGAGTGCCATTTCAAGCAGGTGCCGGAGGGAATTGTGGCCAGCGTGACCATTCAGCAGGGCAAAGAAAAGCGGGTGATTGACGCCGACGGCAACGGTCGTTTGGACGCTGTCAGCAATGCGCTGAAGCTGTTTTTCGGCATCTCCTATGAACTCTCCGTGTACGAGGAACACGCGGTTTCCAGAGGCTCTTCTTCCAAGGCGGCCTCCTATGTGGGTGTGCTGCAAAATGGCAGCTTCCAGTGGGGAGTGGGCATCGACGGCGATATCATCAAGAGTTCCATCGCTGCCCTGGTGGTGGCGGTGAACAAATTGGCCAAAGCCGCCAACATGACCCAGGGCCGTCAGGAGCGGATCATGGAGATGATGAAATATATCCAGGATCACAGCCAGGATGTTACCCTGGAGGAAATGTCCCAGGTTTTTCATCTGTCTAAGCCCTATGTGTCCAAGTATATCCGGGAACATACAGGAACGACTTTCCAGGAAGCGGTAAAAGTGGCCCGGATGAAGCGCGCCCGCACCATGCTGAAGGAGACAAACCGCACGGTGGAGTCCATCGCGGCGGAGGTGGGCTATGAGACCGTGGAACATTTTAACAGGCTGTTTAAGAAAGCCTATGGCATGACCCCTGTGCAGTTCCGCAGGAACAAATAGACAGAAATCACAGAAAAGTCATTTTGGAATGATTAATTCTCAGGAAAAAGTCATTTCAAAATGACCTTTTCTTGATCTGAGGCAAAAAGAGGTATATAGTATTAATAAAGTAATAGTGAACGTCTCTGGGCTGGCATCTGCACTACTGGGCGGAATTTTGGATGTGCGGAAGGGATTGTGTCCGTGCCGCTGTAGGGGGCTTATTGCATTATAATAAAAAGGAGTGGAAAAACATGAGCGAAGTTTTTGACGACAGGGTGGAGTATGCCATTCAGAACATCTGGGTAAATTTCAGATCCGGCAACGGCGAGCAGGCCATGCGGGGATTACAGGAGGCGGCACAGGAGGGCAATGGCGACGCCTGCTATTTCCTGGCCAGGTGCTATAGCGGTCCCTGCTATGTGGATCCGGGCTTTGGCTTTGAGAGCGACGATGATAAGGCGGAGGAGTGGTACAACAAGTCCATCGAACTGGGAAGCGCGGTGGGGATGATGGGGGCCATGCGGGTAGGCGGCTTCAAGCCCCGCTGCGGCTCCTTCGTACATGAGCCCTACACCTCCAAGAGGGAGATCTGGGATAAAGTGGTGGAACTGGCCAGGGGAGGCCAGATTTTCTGTAAGTACATGGTTGCCAACGCTTATTACTATGGGGACGCAGTGGAACTGGCGGGCTTGAAAATCAACGGGGCACAGGATGTCTGCTCCCTGCAGCGCAAAGCCATCCAGATCTATGAGGAAATTCTGGCCCAGGGCATGGCCATGGGCCTGGGTAATCTGATTGATATTCTCACTTCCGGGGACTATGGCATGCCTGTGGACAAGGAACGTGCCCGACGTCTGGAGGAGCGGGGCGCGGAGTTGGGAGTTGGCGTATATGAAGTTAAGGTGGGACTGCGGTATGTGGACACACAGCCTACCAAAGCAATGGAACTTTTTAAGAGCGCGGCGGAGCACGGAAATTCCAACGGCTACTATGAAATGGGCAGGATGTACAGCTATCGCAGCAAGACCGTGCGGAACCTGAACATTGCCAAGGAATATTTTGAGAAAGCTATCCAGATGAACTCGGAGGCTGTGGGTTCTTACAACCTTCTGGGCGAAATCTATTTTAAAGGAGGGGACGGTCTGGAGGTAAATTACCAGGCGGCGGCCCAGTGTTTCCTTAAGGCCATTGATATCAATAACTGGTGCAGTGATATGCTGGGCACCTGTTATCTGCATGGTCTGGGCGTTCCCCAGGACTATGCCCGGGCAAAGGAGTTGTTTGAGAACTGTCCCGACGCGCGTCTGTCCTGCATCGGACTGGGGGAGATCTATGCCTATGGCCTGGGTGTACCGGAGGATATAGGAAAAGGCATGGTTTATTGGAACAAATTTGCCCAGGATCCAGCGGTGGCGGAACATAAGAAGCACTTTAAAAAGACACTTTTTGGCTGGAAAAAGATATAGAGACTGAAACAGCGGGAGGGCGGACCTATATGCAGGTCCGCCCTCTTTTCCGCTGCCGGATATTCTTTTTAAAAAAAGCATATTGACATTTATTTTTTCTGGTAGTATTATCCTGTTGAAATAGTTTGATGGTCAAAATATTTGATACTCAAACAAATAGAGTGACAGACTATTTTATGTAGTTTGAAAAACCATGAAAAGAAAAGGTGAAAAGGAGAAGAAGTCATGTTTGAAAAAGTGAAGGAAATCATTGAGGAAAAGTTGAACGCGGACGGCATGGATATCACGGAGGCCACCAGTTTTAAGGATGATCTGAACGCAGATTCTCTGGATCTGTTCGAGATGGTGATGGCTCTGGAGGATGAGTTTGACATTGAGATTCCCTCCGAGGATCTGGAGCAGCTGCTCACGGTGGGGGATGTGTTGGAGTATCTGAAAAATAAGGGCGTAGAATAAAAAGTTGGTGTGGGAAAGAGGTAAGTATGAACACAAGAGTAACAGACTTGTTGGGAATTAAATACCCTGTTATCCAGGGCGGCATGGCCTGGGTGGCGGAGTACCATCTGGTGGCGGCAGTGTCCGAGGCGGGGGGACTGGGCATCATCGGCGCCGGGGGCGCACCTGCCGAGTTTGTGCGGGAGCAGATCCGAAAGGTAAAAGAGATGACGGAGAAGCCTTTCGGCGTGAACCTGATGCTGATGAACCCCCAGGCGGATGCCATCGCCCAGGTGATCGTGGAAGAGGGCGTGAAGGTGGTGACCACCGGAGCCGGCAATCCGGGCAAATACATGGCTATGTGGAAGGAAGCGGGTGTGAGGGTAATCCCTGTGGTGGCCAGCGTAGCCATGGCAAAAATGATGGAGAGGGCCGGGGCTGACGCCGTGGTGGCGGAGGGAGCGGAGTCCGGCGGGCACATCGGAGCCGCCACCACCATGACGCTGGTGCCCCAGGTGGCGGATGCCGTGAGCATTCCCGTGATCGCAGCGGGAGGTATTGCGGACGGAAGAGGTCTGGCGGCATCTATGATGCTGGGCGCGGAGGCGGTGCAGATGGGCACCCGCTTTATCGTGGCCAAGGAATCCATTGTCCATGACAACTACAAAAAGAAGGTGATTGCCGCCAAGGACATTGACTCCGAAGTGACGGGTATGAGCCATGGTCATCCGGTGAGGCAGCTGCGCAACCAGATGACCCGTGAGTACTTGAAACTGGAGAAGGGGGGAGCGCCCTTCGAGGAACTGGAACAGCTGACCCTGGGGGCGCTGCGCAAAGCCGTGGTGGAAGGCGATGTGGTGAACGGGACTCTGATGGCGGGCCAGATTGCGGGCCTGGTACGTAAGGAGCAGACCTGCGAGGAGATGATTCTTGAAATTATGGAGCAGGCGGAAACGCTGTTGAAGATTTAACATTTTACCGCCATGTGTGATGAGGGAGGCGGCGGGCCAAAGCCAAGGCTGTGCCTGTAAGATCCGCTGAAGCGGGTAGATAGGAGTCAATGAGATAAAATGAGCAAAACGGCTTTTGTTTTCCCCGGACAGGGGGCCCAGTACTGTGGTATGGGCAAGGATTTTTATGAGAAATATGAGGTGGCCAGGGAAGTCTATAAACTGGCGCGGAAGGCCACCGGCCTGGATGTGGCGGCGCTATGCTTTGAGGAAAATGACCGTCTGAACATCACGGAGTACACCCAGATTGCCATGCTGGCCACGGAGGTGGCGATCCTGAGAGTGCTGGAGCAAAAGGGTCTTAAAGCGGACTGCTGCGCCGGACTCAGCCTGGGAGAGTATGGCGCTTTGGCGGCAGCCCGGGTCATGGATACGGAAGATCTGTTTAAACTCATCCGCAGCCGGGGCATCTATATGCAGGAGGCATATCCTACGGGAGGCGCCATGACGGCGGTGCTGGGTCTGGATGCGGACACCATCCGGGCGATCTGTGAGAACACGGAGGGCATCGTGTCCATCGCCAACGATAACTGCCCTGGCCAGATTGTGATCACCGGGGAGGAAGATGCCGTACAGGCTGCGGCGGCAAAGCTGCAGGAGGCAGGCGCCAGGCGCTGTGTGCCGCTGAAGGTCAGCGGTCCCTTCCATTCCTCTCTGCTGGCGGGCGCAGGGGAGAAGCTGGCTGCGCAGCTTGCGGCTGTGACGGTGCAGGATCCCGCCATCCCTTATCTGTGCAATGTGGAGGCCGCACCCGTGACAGACAGTTCCCGGGTAAAAGAATTGCTGGCAAAGCAGGTCTCCGGCACAGTCAGGTGGCGTGAGACTGTGGAACATATGCTGGCTGACGGCGTGGACACCTTTATCGAGATCGGCCCCGGCAAGACCCTCACCGGGTTCCTTCGCAAGATCAACAGGGATGCTAAAGCGTACAATGTAGAGAAGGTGGAAGATCTGGAGAAGCTGGAGCAGTTATTTTATGCTGCGGACCACCGCAATTTACAGTAGGAAAATAAGCAAAGGTATGCAGTATAATTTATTGAGGAGAGATAGATGGAAGAAGAAATAAGTAAGTCCGATTATACCAAGGAACTCACTGGCAAAATAGCTTTGATCACAGGGGCCAGCCGGGGCATTGGCCGGGGTATTGCCAGAAAGCTGGCATCCCTGGGAGCCACGGTGCTGGTCAACTATAACGGATCCGAGCAAAAAGCCCAGGAATTGGCGGAAGAGATTGCCGCCGCCGGGGGATGCGCCGAATGCATCGGCTGTGATGTGTCCGACTTTACCGCCTGTGCCGGAATGGTAGAGCAGATCATCACAAAATACGGCCATGTGGACATATTGGTGAACAATGCGGGCGTGACTAGGGACAACCTGCTTATGCGGATGTCCGAGGAAGATTATGACAAGGTATTGGATATCAATTTAAAGGGCGCTTTCAATACCATGCGTCACCTGGCCAAGTACTTTTTAAAGCAGCGCAGCGGAAAGATAGTGAATATTTCTTCCGTCTCCGGTGTGCTGGGCAATGCGGGCCAGGCCAACTACAGCGCTTCCAAGGCAGGGCTCATCGGGCTGACCAAGAGCGTGGCCAGGGAATTGGCATCCCGGGGGGTGTGTGTCAACGCGGTGGCCCCCGGCTTTATCGACACGGAGATGACACAGGCCCTGTCGGAAAAGGCCCGGGAGGCAGGCGTGGCCGCAGTACCCATGGGCAGGATGGGCAGCGTGGAGGACATTGCGGAGACGGTGGCGTTTCTGGCGGGAGACAGATCGAACTATATCACAGGTCAGGTGATCTGTGTGGATGGAGGTATGGCGATATGAGCAGACGAGTGGTAGTGACCGGCATGGGCGCCGTGACGCCCATCGGCATCGGTGTGGAGGCATTCTGGGAGGGCATCAGGGAGGAAAAGACGGGGTTTGCTCCCATCACCAGATTTGACGCCACTGAGTATAAGTGCAGGCTGGCGGCGGAGGTCAAGGACTTCCAGCCGGAGAATTATATGGACAAAAAATCCGCCAGACGTATGGAACTGTTCTGCCAGTTTGCTGTGGCGGCGGCCGGGGAGGCGCTGCAGGACGCGGGCCTTGACATGGAGAAGGAGGACACCTACAGGGTGGGATGCAGCATTGGCAGCGGCATCGGCAGCCTGCAGGCCATAGAAAGGGAGTATGGCAGGCTGGTGGAGAAAGGGCCTTCCCGAGTAGGTCCTCTGTTTGTGCCCCTGATGATCTCCAACATGGCGGCAGGCAATGTGAGCATAGCGTTCGGCCTGAAGGGCAAGAGCCTGAACGTGGTGACGGCCTGTGCCACGGGAACGAACTCCATCGGCGAGGCATTTCGCGCCATCCAGTACGGGGATGCGGATGTGATGGTGGCGGGGGGCACGGAAGCAGCGGTGACACCGGTGGGCATTGCGGGTTTCACCTCTCTCACGGCTCTCTCGGACAGCACGGATCCCGCCAGGTGTTCCATCCCCTTTGACAAGGACAGAAGCGGCTTCGTCATGGGTGAGGGCGCAGGAGTAGTGATTCTGGAGGAACTGGAACATGCCAGAAAGCGGGGGGCGCACATCTATGCGGAGGTATTGGGCTATGGCTGCACATCGGATGCCTACCATATCACCTCCCCCGCGGAGGACGGCAGCGGTGCTGCCAGAGCCATGACCAATGCCCTGGCGGACGGAAATGTGACACCCGGGGAAGTGACCTATATCAACGCCCATGGAACGGCAACCCATCACAATGATCTGTTTGAGACCAGAGCCATCAAGCTGGCCTTTGGGGAACACGCAAGGAACCTGAAAATCAATTCCACCAAGTCCATGATCGGTCATCTGCTGGGCGCAGCCGGGGCCGTGGAGTTCATCGCCTGCGTCAAGGAGCTTCAGGAAGGCTTTATCCATCGGACAGTGGGCCTTCAGGAGAGCGAGGAGGAGTTGGACCTGGATTATTGCAAGGAGAGCTGTCAGGCGCAGATTCCCTATGCCCTCAGCAACTCTCTGGGTTTTGGAGGCCACAATGCCAGCATCTTACTTGGGAATATGCGGAACTGATCAAATAGGCAATTGCGAAACGTTCTCCGCAAGTGACGTGGCTGGTCAATATATACAAAAACGGGCTCCGATGCAGTGGCCAGTCGCCCTTATTTTGTATATGTTGCCCATCCACTGTTCCCGGAAAGGGAGTTTCGCAATTGCCTAAACTGATCAAAGAAGGACAGGAGGCGGCTGCGCCGGGGCACTGTGGAAGGTTTTCCGCATGTGTTCCGCGCGGCGCCCCACATAGCCCTGGGGGCAGAGATATCAGGATCAGGAGCAAATAGAATTAAGTAGAGGAGAAAAACAATGTCACTATATACCGCACAGGAAATTATGGATATTATTCCCCACAGATATCCCTTTCTGCTGATTGACACCATAGAGGAACTGGATCCCGGGGTGCGCGCTCTGGGCAGGAGGTGTGTCAGCGTGAACGAGCCCTTTTTCCAGGGACATTTTCCGGGCAATCCGGTGATGCCCGGCGTTCTGATCATAGAGGCGCTGGCGCAGGTGGGGGCAGTAGCTATGCTGGCCCAGCCTGACTTTAAGGGGCGCACGGCTTATTTTGCGGGAATTGACAAGGCCAGATTCCGCCAGAAAGTAGTTCCGGGGGATGTGCTGCTGCTGGAGACGGAGATTATCAAGGTAAAAGGCCCCATTGGCGTGGGCCGGGCGGTGGCGAAGGTGGGCGACAAAGTGGCGGCCCAGGCGGAACTGACCTTTTCCATCGGGTAAGGGACGGAGGTTGTGTTATGGCAATAAACATGGATCTGTTGAAACAAAAAAGAGCGGAATATTTTGAAAAAAAACTCAGTAAGCTAAACGCGTCTCTGGCAGCTTCCAGGGCCCGCGGCACAACGCAGGAGGGCGAGCGGGAAGAGAGCGCCGGCGAGAGCGGCGAACAGGCGAAGCGGCGGAATTTTCAGCGGCAGGACGGCAGACAGGAGGATGGCGTCAATGAAAATGCCTCTGGGCAGAGCCAATCCCCCCAAGACCAGGAAAACTATATGATTCGATGCCCCAAGTGCGGCAAGCAGGTAAACAGGCAGAGAGTAGTAAAGAGAAAATATATCTGCTATGAATGCGAAGGGTATTTCCGGGTGAGGGTGCCTAACCGTATCCGCATGGTGGCGGATCCCCATACCTTTGAGCCGTGGTTTACAGACCTGCCGGTACATAATCCGTTAAACTATGAGGGCTATGAGGAAAAGCTGGCCCAGGCCCGGGAAAAAACCGGATTGGATGAGGCCGTGACAGTGGGCCGCTGCAAGGTGTTCGGCGAAGACATTGTGCTGGGAATCTGCGATTCCCGGTTTTTGATGTCCAGCATGGGGCAGACGGTGGGGGAAAAGATCACCGCCGCCATGGAACGGGCCATCGAGTATAAGCTGCCGGTGTTTATTTTTTGCTGTTCCGGCGGGGCAAGGATGCAGGAGGGTATTGTGTCCCTGATGCAGATGGCCAAAACCTCCGCCGCTGTCCAGAAGCTGGGGGAGGCCGGGCTTTTGTACTGTACCATACTTACGGACCCCACCACAGGCGGCGTCACCGCCAGCTTTGCCATGCTGGGGGATGTGATCATGGCGGAACCCGGGGCACTGGTGGGTTTTGCCGGGCCCAGAGTCATCAAGCAGACCATCGGCCAGGAACTGCCGGAGGGTTTCCAGACTGCGGAGTTTTTGGTGGAACATGGGATTATAGACGGCATTGTAAAGCGTGAAACACTGAAAAAAACTATTTACTTCCTTATAAAAGCACATCAGTGCAAGGAGGGTCAGTATGCAGGATTCACACCGGGCAAGGACAGCCATTTCGTACTCAGCGAGATATTAAAGGAGCAGTCCTTTAAAGTCCGCCCTATGGATGCCTGGGATAAGGTAAAGGCGGTCCGCAAAGTAGAGCGGCCCCAGGCCCCGGATTATATGGAGCATATATTTGATTTTTTTGTGGAATCCCACGGGGACAGGGCTTTTCGGGACGATCCTGCCATCATCGGCGGTCTGGCTTTTCTGGACGGTCAGCCGGTGACGGTCATTGCCGAGCATAAGGGCAAGGATATCAAGGAGTGCCAGAGACGGAATTTCGGTATGCCCATGCCGGAGGGCTACCGCAAGGCCCTGCGTCTGATGAAGCAGGCGGAAAAATTTAACAGACCCATCATCAGCTTTGTAAATACTGCCGGGGCTTTCTGCGGCATTGAAGCGGAGGAGCGGGGCCAGGGTGAGGCCATCGCAAGGAACCTTATGGAGATGGCGGCGCTGAAAGTGCCTGTGCTCTGCATTTTCATAGGGGAGGGCGGCAGCGGCGGCGCGCTGGCCACGGCGGTGGGCAACGAGGTGTGGATGCTGGAGAATGCCACCTATTCCATCCTTTCTCCCGAGGGCTTTGCCTCCATTCTGTGGAAGGATGCCTCCAGGGCCAGGGAGGCCAGCGAGATCATGCATATCACGGCCCAGGATCTGAAACAACTGAACGTCATCGAAAAGATTATCCCTGAGTTTGGCGGGGCGGACAGCACCACGGCAGCGGCCATCGGCGGCTATATGAAGGAGCAGATTGCGGACTTCCTGAAACGCTGCCAGGGAATGAGCGGCGAGGAACTTGCGGCGCGGAGATATGAGCGGTTCCGCAAATTTTAGGAGATATGCGGAACTAAAATTCAGCATATCTCCGGACAGTACACTGATCAAGAAATGGACGCCTCAAGCGGCCAGTTCTTGATCACCCGGCATGTGCGCTGGCAGGAGATATGCGGAACTAAAATTCAGCATATCTCCGGACAGTACACTGATCAAGAAATGGACGCCTCAAGCGGCCAGTTCTTGATCACCCGGCATGTGTGCTGGCAGGAGATATGCGGAACTCTAAATACGAAAGGTAGAGAATATGTCAGTTAAAATAATCGGAACAGGGAGCGCTCTCCCCCAAAAAGAAATAACCAATGAGGATTTGGCGCAGTTGGTGGAGACCTCGGACGAGTGGGTTAGAGAGCGCACCGGTATTGGCAGCAGGCACATCTCCACCGGGGAGACTGTGGTATCCCTGGCGGTAAGAGCCTGTGAAAAGGCGCTGGAAAATGCGGGTAAAACAGCCTCGGAGGTGGAACTGCTGCTGGTGGCCACCTGTACACCGGAACGGGGCATCCCCTGTGCGGCCTGCCAGGTGCAGAGCCAGTTGGGCGCAGCAGACGCTGTGGCCTTTGATCTGAATGCCGCCTGCGCCGGATTTCTGTTCGCCCTGCACACTGCCTGGGCCTATATTGAGGCGGGAATCTATGAGAATGCCCTGATAGCAGGCAGCGAAGTACTGTCAAAAATTATCGACTGGACCGACAGGGGGACTTGCGTCCTGTTCGGCGACGGGGCAGGGGCCGTATTGTTGGAGCGCAGCAATATGCCGGGTATCCTGGGATTTGTGCAGCACTCGGACGGTACAAAGGGCGAAGTGCTGAAATGTGACAGCAGACAGCTGAAGAACCCTTACATTTCCGAACCCATTAATTTCCCCTATGTGCAGATGGACGGCAGGGAGGTATTCGCCTTTGCGGTGCGGCAGGTGCCGGCCTGCATCACGGAAACTCTGCAGAAAGCGCAGCTTACTCCCGGCGATGTGGATCTATTTGTGCTTCATCAGGCCAACAAGCGCATCATTGAGGGCATTTCCAAGCGCCTGTCTGTGGAGATGGAGAAATTTCCCATGAATTTGGACCGGGTGGGAAATATGTCCTCTGCAGCTATCCCGGTGCTTCTGGACGAACTTAACAGAGAGGGCCGTCTGCGGGAAGGTATGACTTTGGTGCTGTCGGGCTTCGGAGCAGGGCTTACTTATGGGGCATGTGCGCTGCGGTGGTGAGGAGAACCTGTTTTTCATACATTGCCTGACTCGTGAGATTGTGTTATACTACATAATGCCAGAATTTACCGTACTGCATTGGTTAAACGTTATATGGCTGGCGTTATGTAGTCAGGTTGCTGGGAAATTTTAACTGTTAAGCAGTATAATATATTTTTGGAGTTTATGCTTAGATGTTTTATCCGCAGGAGGCCTTGCGGAAGTCCGGACTGTCTGGGACTGGGACATATGCGGAACTTATATATAGAAAGAGGGTGCGGACGGCAAAATGGCGCAGAATAGAAAACGTTCTCTGAATGAGATGCTGGTCAATCTGTTCAACCATGTGATGGACATGGAGGGCAACGCAGTGATCACGGAGGAATTTAAGGATATTACCAACAATGATATGCATATCATAGAGGCCATTGGCATAGAGGCGCCCAGAAACATGTCCGTGATTGCCCAAAAACTCCATGTCACGGTGAGCACCCTGACCATCAACATGAACGGGTTGGAGAAAAAGGGCTATATCTGCCGGGAGCGGAGCCAGAAGGACAAGCGGGTGGTGTATGTGACTCTGACAGACAAGGGCAAAAAGGCATTCTACCACCACCGCGATTTCCACAAAAAGATGATTAAAGCCATTGTGAAGGATTTAAGCGAGCAGGAGATGGAGATTTTATATCGTTGCCTTGAAAACCTTAACAGCTTTTTTGAACCCAAAGAGCAGGACAAATAGAGCCGGCAAATAACATAAATCCCCAAATTTTGACAAAAGCATATGCTAAATTGTACTGGAAAAAAAGTTTAAAACATAGTATGATGAAATAGATATAAGTGCTTATGGCGATATTTTTAGGGATTTGAGGTTATAGAATTGCTGAATTTAAGATTTAAATGGGTTGTGGCCATCAACGGCCTGTATGCATTGATTACGGTTCCTATTGCCAATCATGTGATTGACCATAAGGAAAAATATTCTGCGGCGCGGCGTTTTAAACTGGCCTGCAGGATGATAAACCACATGCGAAGATGCAGCCGCACAGCGACCAGAGTGTACGGGGTTGAGAATATTCCCAAGGAGAAGGGCATCATCTTTTACTCTAATCATCAGGGAAAATATGATGCGCTGGGTATCCTGTTAGCCTTGAAGCGCCCCTGCGGTGTGCTGTGGGAGAAAAAGCAGGCCAACAGGCTGTTGAGCAAGCAGGTGTGCAGACTTTTGGAGGGTGTGGACATCGACCTGACGGATCCCAGGGAAAAAGTGCGCAGCATTCATAAGGTGACGGAGGTCGTGAAGGACGGCAGAGATTTTCTGATTTTTCCGGAGGGCGGCTATACCAACAACCACAATGAACTTCAGCAGTTCCAGAGCGGCTGTTTCAGCTGCAGTCTGCGCAGCGAAGGACCGATAGTGCCGGTGGTGATTTACGACTCATACAAGGCTATGAACAGCAATACCTTTGAAAAGGTGATTACCCAGGTGCATTTTCTGAAAGCCATCTTTTTTGAGGAGTACGGAAACCTGACAAAGCAGCAGCTGGCGGATTTGGTGAAAAGCCGTATTGCGGAGAAGCTGGAGGAGATTAAGGAGGGCTTATACGCGGACAAGAAGCCGGATTTGGTCATTGGCAGGGCATAATCTACGGGAAGAATATGGTATGCAATACAAAGAAAAGGAATCCGGACGGATTCCTTTTCTTTGTCTGTAAAGAACTCCCGAAAATAGGCGCTCAGTCCAAAAACTGCGCCAACAGAGCCGCGTCTGACGCCTTCGAACAGTCTACTGCGCCCTTTTCCATCAGTTCTTCATTGTTGATTATGGATACAAGAATATACTGTGACAACAGGGATTTCAGATTCAGCTGATCTCCCTCAATAGTCTTAAAATATACATTGCCCTCGCATTTCCTGACATTGTCCAAAAAAACCGCCACGTCGATGTTCTTTCTTATTTTCATATCCATTATACTCCCGAAGTAAAGCCTTTTTTCGTATGTAGAATACCATATTCTGCCTATTTTGTCCATATTTTATTCATTGCTTTGGGGGCTGGTTCTCATCAGATTGGCGCATCTTCGTCAGCACACATCCAAATTTAATCCACTTGTCCATTTCGGCCGCGTTGCCACAATCTATCTCAAAGGCGACGCCATACTCGTTGATGGGTTCCAGGCGGGCGGGACTGCCGTGCCGGAACTTACGCAGATAAGCACATCCGTTTTCCCGGTTGACAAAGATAACCGTATCCCCTTCCCGGGGTGGCCGCTTACTGATCAGCAGAATATCGCCATCGTGGTAAACGGGCTGCAGGTTATGGGAGGTAACCTTTACCCCACAGTGAAGGCTATGTCCGAATTTGTGAATATAGGAGGCCGCATTGACCTTAATGACACTGGCAGAATCCCAGATCATACCGTCTTCCATATTGCTGCTGGGCACGATTACGCTGATATACTCTTCTGTGTCCGTATTGTTTTCCTGAAAATCCCGCTCGAATTGAATAATGCCGCCCACAAAAGCCTTCTGCGAGGGCGTCAGGCTTCGCAGACTCTGGAAAAGTTCCAGATCCGTGCTCTGTTCGCCGCAGAGTTCAAAGATGAATTTACCGGTAAATTTGTAGAGTTGGTAGGCGGCATATAGATCTATCTTGCTGGTCTCTCCCGCCACAATTTTTTTGTAGCCCGATGTGGAGATGCCCATCCGCTTAGCCATCTGGGGCTGGGTGTAGCCCCAACTCACCCGTTCCCTCTCCATATTGATGATATAGTTACTTGTCACTTCCTGCCTTGTCATGTTTGCAAATCTCCTTTCGTGTCGGCTGTGCTATGTATCAATTAAAGAATATACTAATCGGGCAGAATGTGCAAGCATAAAATTGCTTTATGTTAAGAATATTTTATTTAGATAGGAATGTGACAATATATCGAATATAAAATTTTGCGCAGAATATGGGCATTTTCCCGGAAATACTGTTTGAAACTATTGGAAAGTAATGATATACTTTTTATATCTGAAAGAGATGATGAACGGGAATGATGTGAAAAAGGATTTTCACCGTCCTGATTTGAGTTGCAGCGCTGCTGCGGCATGGAGATTAGCATGATATAAGCTGGGGGTGGCAAATGACACACAAGGAAAAAGCAATTGAACTCCTAAAGCAAAAGTATCATTGCTCCCAGGCGCTTTTGGGGGCATTTGCGGAGGACTTTGGCCTGGCTCTCAAGACGGCGTTCAAGATTAGCGCCTGCTTTGGCGGCGGTATGCGGCAGGGAACGACCTGCGGCTGTATCACAGGCGGGCTTTTGGCGCTGGGACTGGCGTTTGGCTTCACCGATCCGCAGGATATCTCCGTTCCGGAGGAAATGGCAGTGATTCGCCAAGAGGGTCTGATCCTGCAGAAATGTCCCCGGGCTTTTTTTGCCAGCATCGAGATTTTGGAGAAGATGTTGGAGGAATATGGAGGGGAATTGCTCAGCGTGGATCTGGAGGAAATCGATATCAACGAGGACGAGGAAATTCAGATTATGCTCAAGAATATGAGCGGGCGGCAGCGTTTCAGGCGGCATGTGCGGGCTCTGTCGAATGAGACAGAGAGGAAGGTGGCCTTCATCCAGTTCGATATATGTCGGTTCAAGTGGGCCTCATCGCCGAGGGCGTGGAGACCCGGGAACAGGTGGAGATGCTGAAACAGATGGGCTGCGATCAGGTGCAGGGCTACTATTATGCCAAGCCCATGCCCGAGGAAGATTTCTATCGGCTGCTGCTGGAGAACCGTGGCATAGGAGAGCAACAGACATGAAAAAAAATAAATGTTTTCAGGGGGCGGAATCATTTCGGCGCATTCTGTTCCCTGAACGCAACCAGTGCGCATGGTTACAAAGTGTTGTGTATTGAAAAATGACAAAATGTCTGTTAAAAAAGTCCATTAATAGTATAAATTTACTCATATGGATGTTAAGAATAGTTGACTTTTTAGGCAAAGTAGAGTATAACTACAGTAGAAGATACATATGGACAGGTGGTACTGAATGTGTTGGATCTTGTTGGCAGGATTTGCCCGAGGGTGATTTGGGTTATATGTTAGACTTATAGATATGCGGATACAGAAACACGGGAGAGATTGATGACAAGCTACGGATATGAAGCGATAGATGCCACTGGCAAGCCGGTCAAGGGCAGTATAGAGGCTGATAATATAGATAAAGCGCGATCCGACTTAAAGAGCCAGGGCATGACCGTCCTTGCGTTGAAGGAGCAGAGCATACTGACCAGAGATATTAATATCAATATCGGCGGAAAGCCCAAGGCCAGGGATTTGAGCGTGTTCTGCCGCCAGTTTGTCAGCATGATCCGGGCAGGCGTGACCATACTGGACGCCCTGCGGATGTTGACGGAGGCTACAGAGAACAAGAAACTGCAGGCGGCCATCAATGAGGTGCGTATCAGCGCCGAGAAGGGTGAGTCTTTAGCCAGCGCCATCTCGGAGCACCCCAAGGTATTTCCCGATCTGATGGTCAACATGGTGGCTGCGGGCGAGGCATCCGGCAGTCTGGATAAATCTCTGGAACGTATGGCAGTGCAGTTTGAGCGTTCCAACAAGACAAAATCTTTAGTCAAAAAGGCCATGATGTATCCCCTTGTCGTGATCATTGTGGCAATTATTGTTGTAATTGTTATGCTGGTGAAGGTAATTCCATCCTATGTGGTCATGTTTGATCAAATGGGCACTGAGTTGCCGGGAATCACCAAGGCAGTGCAGGCACTCAGCAACTTTATTATCAATAAATGGTTTATCCTTGCTCCCTGTATTGCGGTGGTGGTGGTTGCGATTATGCAGTTCAGCCGCACGGATGCAGGCAAGCATTTCTTTGGTAAGGTGGCGTTAGAGTTTAAGCCTGTTAAAAATCTGGTGGTAAAGACTGCTTCGGCTCAGATGGCCCGGACGTTGAGCACTTTGATGGGATCCGGCGTCCCGCTGGTGGAGGCTGTGGATATAGTATCCCGTACCATGACCAATATCTACTTCAAGGAGGCATTGGAGGAGGCTAAGGAAGATATAATCATTGGGCAGCCCTTGTCGGTGCCGTTACAGCGATGCGGCTTGTTCCCTCCCATGGCCTATCACATGATCCGCATCGGTGAAGAATCCGGTAACACCGAAGAGATGCTGGATAAGTTGGCTGACTACTACGAGGAAGAAGTGGAGATGGCTGTTGCCACTGTGATGGCGGCCATGGAACCTATGATTATAGTGATACTGGCAGGAATTGTAGTGGTACTGATTGCTGCATGTATGGCACCTATGCTGACCATGTATGAGGCGCTTGACAGCATGTAAACGAATTATCCACCTACGTGTAGGGACGGGGTGTATAAGATAAAATTATATAAAGTGAAGGAGAGGTTTATTATGAAGAACGAAAAGAGAATGGACAATAATGGTTTCTCCCTGGTGGAGTTAATCATAGTTATTGCCATCATGGCCGTGCTGATTGGTGTGTTGGCTCCCCAGTATATGAGGTATGTGGAGAAAGGCAAACAGTCCGCAGACGGAACAACAATTAATGAATTTGTAGATGCGATGACAGTTGTTGCGTCTGATCCATCAGTTACCCTAGAGCCCTCTACCACATATACAGTGACATCTGCCGCCAATTCTGGTGATATTGTGATATCGGGCAATACTGCTGGTACACCCACTGGTTTGGCAAAGATATTTCAAGATACGGGTATTATGGACATAACAAGAAAATATACATTAACTTCAACGTTGTTTAAAGAGCCTGCAATCACGTTAAAGTTGGAGTGGGATACTACAAGCAAGGTATGGAAAGTTACCCAGACAGGTGTTCCCACATTAAATTAATTATTTTGAGGAAAGTGTTCATGCTCCCGACAATATTCCTTTGTGTAGTGATATTCCTATATGGGATCATCATCGGTAGTTTTCTAAACGTATGTATCTACCGAATACCAAAAAAAGAGAATATAGCAACCACCAGATCCCACTGCATGAGTTGTGGGTATCAGCTGAAGTGGTACGATCTGGTGCCGCTCTTCAGCTACCTGGTGCTCAGGGGCAGATGCCGCAAATGCGGCAGCAAGATCTCCGTTCAGTATCCTCTGGTGGAGGCGCTGAACGGGGGCCTGTACCTCCTGGTGTTCTGGAGGTATGGATTAAGCATAGATTCCCTACTCTACTGCTTTTTGTTCAGTGCGTTGGTTGTACTCAGCGTCATTGACTTCAGAACATATGAGATCCCCCCGGGGATCAATTTCTTCATACTAACCCTGGGGCTGATCCGCATAGTGACGGACCTGCAAAACTGGTTCTCCTATGGAATCGGCCTCCTCTCGGTTAGCATTCCGTTATTGCTGATTTATCTCGTCACCAAGGGACGGGGCATAGGGGGCGGCGATGTGAAGCTGATGGCTGCCGCCGGCTTACTACTCGGCTGGAAACTGAATTTACTGGGTTTTCTGCTGGGATGCATACTGGGTTCCGTGATTCATGTCTGCCGGATGAAAATCGCCGGTGAGGGACGTGTGTTGGCCATGGGACCTTATCTGGCCATGGGTATCGCTATTTCCGCCATATGGGGGGAACAGATGATAGCCTGGTATTTATCATTTGTAGGGCTGAGTTGACTTGTTTGGCCTTTCTAAGAGAGCATGTCCGCACAGGAACAATTACCCACCTGAGCGAGATTGTTTTGCGCCTGTATTAAAAGGGATTGGGAGATACTAACAGATGGCTAAAGTTGTCAGTATTGAGGTTGGATATAGCTTTATCAAGATATGTGAGATGGATTATAAGGTGAAGACGCCCAGAGTATATCGGTATACTATGGTGCCGACTCCGCTTAATGTAATAGAGGATGGCTACCTGAAGAAGAGCGCGGGACTGCGTACTGCCATCAAGGAAGCTTTGTACCGCAATAAGATCAAGACCAAGAGGGTTATTTTCACAGTGGCCTCCAGCAAAATCATCAACAGGGAGGTGATGCTTCCTCCTGTGAAGCCCAACATGATGGAATCCGTGATTAAGGCGAATCTTAAGGATTACTTTCCCATTGACTTGAGCAATCATGAGATATCCCATGTAGTGTTGGAGACCTTTAAAGATGGGGAGAATGCCGGCAGATCCCGGGTACTGCTGGTGGCGGCGGAGAAGACGCTGGTGGCCAGCTATGAGGCGCTTGCTGCCAGTTGCGGCCTGACATTGATAGATTTGGATTATGTGGGCAACAGCATCTATCAGGCTGTGAAGAAAGAGGCCAGCAAGACCGCCACCATGATATTGAAGATTGAGGAAAGCCAGACTATTATCACGGTGGCTAAGGACAACAATATGATGCTTCAGAGAAGCGTCAACTATGGTATTGATGAAGCCATTCATGAAGTGGCGGTCAACTCGGCTTTCGATGTGATCGAGGACATGGATGCTTGGGAGTTGATTAAGCGTCAAGGCTGTATCAAGGTGGCGCTGGATAATGATACACGGATCGTGGAGCCGGATTTGCAGCAGGATGACGATATGGAAATATCCCAGGCCCGGATCAATGTAACCCGGACGCTGGCTCCTCTGCTCAACAGCGTGTCCAGAGTGGTGGATTTCTACAATTCCCGAAACCCTGAGCATATCGAGCAGGCGTATGTTATGGGCATGGGCGGCGAGATGAATAACCTGTCCAAGCTGCTGACCAATGAGTTGGGTATTCCTACCAAAGTATTCCGCAAGTTAGAGGGTATTGTGTGGCATACCACCGTGGGAGAAGGTGATCTCTTCAATTATGTGGCCTGTATCGGCGCTTCCATGGCCCCGGTGAGTTTTATCAGCAGTGAGAGGCAGCAAAAAAAGAAAAAGGAGACCAACAGTACTTCTCTGGCAGTGCTGCTGGGAGTGTTTTTTGTAGTGGCGTCCGCGGCGTTGGCGGCCAACGGATATCTCACTTATCAAAGCGCGTTGGATGAGCAAAAGCGCCTGAAGGGCTTGGAGAATACCTATCTTCCGGCAGAACAGATATACTTAAAATATAATGCCATGACGACACTGTATCAGGATGTGCTGACGGGGCATTTGATGACAAACCGTCCCAATGATAATATTTTGAATTTCCTCAACGAATTGGAGGAGAAACTTCCTGCGGATGTGTCGGTGCTGGAATTTTCGTCTGATGACGTCCAGGCTGCGCTGCGGATGCAGGTGGCGGACAAAGATACGGCGGCGGGAGTCATACAGAATCTTCGAGGGTTTGCCAGCCTCCAGAATGTGACTATGAGCAGTATGCAGGAGATGGAGGAGGAAACAGATGACCAGGAAGAAGTGCGTCGGTATGTGGAATTAGGTGTTATCTGTACCTATTATCCGAATGGTTATCTGCCCGAGCAGGAGTCTATGGCGCAGGCGGGAACCGATACACCAGCGGCGGAGAGCCAGTAGACGGAAGGGCAGGTGGAGTAGATGGCCAATAAGAAAGCGGAAAAGGGAAAGGGTAACACGAATGTTGTTTTATATACGGCGCTTTGCGGTGCGTTGCTGATGATTTTGGTGTATGTGTTTGCATACCAGCGGCTGATAACGGAGGCGGAAACCATAGAGGCGTCCAACCGTGAGTTATCTCAGCGGGTGAATCAGCTCAAGATATATTATGACAACAGGTACATTTATCAGGCAGACACAGAGACAACGGAACAACTGATTGATGAACTTTTGGCAGGGTATCCCGCGGATGCCAGAGAAGAGGATGTAATCATGCTGGCGGTGCAGATGCAGCAGAGTAATGACGGAGAGTTTTTGACGATCAATGCAGACAGGGGAGAGGCTATCCATACTGTTTCCGCCGAGACGGTCGCTGCCGCTGCCAGTGAGAAATACACCCAGGCGATTCAGTTTCAGGATTTGTATGCCACTTATGTGAACGAGGTGAGTTATCCTGGTTTGAAAAGCATGATTCAGAGAATTTATGACAGTGACAATAGAATCGGGATTCAGAACATTGCTTTTACTAAGGGGGATGAGGAGAATCCCAAGCTGTCCGGCCATATGGATCTGGTGTTCTACAGTGTAACTGGTACGGGTAAGGAGTATGCGGCGCCGGAAATGGTGTCTTATCTTGCCGGTACGGATAATATTTTCGGCGACATTGTAATTTCAGGGGAATCTGTTGATAACAATAATGGGGAGACTGAAAACGCCGGAGAGAGTGTTCCGGAGGAGTAAGCGTTCAGATATATTGACAGTGCGGGAAGAGGGTATATTTATCCATGAAAACCTGGAGACGGCGAAACAGAAAACTGAATAATGCGGGGATGTCGCTGGTGGAAGTGATAGTGGCAATTGCTATTTTGTCTATTGTCATACTGCCGGTACTTCATACCTTCGTTTCGTCTGCCATGTATAACGCCAGAGCCCGTTCGCGGCAGCAGACCACGGCGGCGGCTCAGACAGTGCTGGAGAATTTTAAGGCGTACTCGGTAAAGGAGATTTGTAAACAATTTGTCCATGTTGAAGGGAAAAACTTTATTGTGAATGGTACGACTACCACGGCAGTGGTCGATCCCGCCACAAACAGTATTTTGCCTGCCCCTGCTCCTACGTCTGATCCTGCTCCGATACCTGGAGAACTTGATTTTCGGATTTATGGAATGACCTATCAGAATGAGCATTATGATGTACAGGTTAGTCTGCGCGGCCATAACAGTCTGGCGGCGGACATGGAGACGTTGATTTATGAAAACCGCTCCTCTGAGAATGCGGCGGCTTATATTGGTTTAAAAAGTATGGACGCGGACGCGCTGTCACAAATCGCCGAGAAGGTGGCGGAGGTATGGAGCAATGAAGAAAGCGCCGCGTCACCCACTGCGGCTATCACTCATTCCGGCAGTGAAGTGGATACCAGTAAGATAGAGATTACCAGCAGAGAAATCTCATTTAATGTAAAAAAGACGTCGAGTGATGAATACATAATCGATGTGAGTTGTATGTATCAATATCAGGTGGACGATTATCAGTATGGCGTCAGTGAAACCGGCGTGGCTAAAACTTTCAGCATTCCTTCTGCCTCTTTTCAGTTTGACTTGGATAGCAGCAGTTCGGAACTTTATTTGGAGATTTTTAATCAGCCTGTGGATCCGGCCATAGATCATTTGAATTTGACGATTTACTATTATCCGGCTTACAGTCGCGGAACCGGATCTGCCGTGAAAATTGCCAACGATAAGATTACCATTCAAAATGGTACCGATAAAGAGATTCGTTGTTATCTGTATAAGCAAAAGAATCTGTCAGTCAGTGACAGCAGAGTGTCTTTTTCGGAACTTGGATATCATTTGAATCTGAATCTGGCGGCAAACGTAAATATTTATGACGACAATCTGGATACGGTTCTGGGAAGTTCCACATCTGTGGCTCCTGGGGGTTATGGGGACATGGAAGGCCATCGCAAATATGGTATCGGATTTGTGGCCAAAAACGGTGAATATCCGAGTGCCATCAACCCGGCTCCGACGTTGCCGCCGGAAGTATCTACCGGCACGACATCCGAGGTTTTTCGTCAGATGTATGATGTCACTGTAACTGTGTATAAAGAGGGCGCGTTCCCAAGAGATTCTGACGGCAACCCGATAGACGGTCCGGTAGTTGCGGCGGAGAGGTTGAATGCATTGAGCAGTACGATTGTTGAGTAGGATTGGATTGCGCGGAGCAGAGGAAAATATGAACAGGCGGTGTGCGGTTAAAAGGTGTAAACTGAATAACAAGGGTTCTGCGATAGTGACAGTCCTGGTGGTAGTGACTTTTATTACAATCCTGGCAACGATCATGTTGTACATATCAGCTTCCAATATTCAGATGAAAGCGGCTGATTACCGTACAAAGGAGAGTTTCTATCAGGCGGAGATACCAGTGGAGGAACTGAGGGCACAGTTGGTGGAGGATGTGCAGCTGGCCTTTGCGAAGGCTTACACTGTTGCCGTGTCGGAGTATTCCGGCCTCGTCGACGCGCAGAACTCGGAGGATAATTACAGACGGCTTTTCTGCGAGGAGATGAACAAGATATGGGCGGGGCGTTGTCCGAATGACGAGGATGGCAACCGTAAATGGGAGGTGGGCATTCACCTGGTAGCGGCCCAGCCTACAGACGGCGGGACTTGGAGCGTTGCCGTCGCTCCGTCGGAGAAGTTTGATGACAGTAAAATTTTCAGTGAGGGATGGCTGATTCTGAGGAATGTGGAGTTTGTGTATGACAGCAGTGAGGGGTATACATCCATAATTTCCACAGACTATTGCATCACAATTCCGGAGCTTCAGTGGCCGGACACAAACGGACATTATGGCACGGCAGGAGCAGGGACAGAGGAACGTCTGAATTTTAGCAGCTGTGTGAACTATATGAACTGGACAAAACGGTAAAGGACTGGTTTGGATGGGTGAGAGAATAAGGAAAAAGGATAACCGGGGTATGACTCTGGTAGAGATCATCATTGTATTAGCTCTCATGACCGTGATTGCGGGTATGGCCGGTTATGGACTAAGTCTGGTCAGCAATAAGCCGGTGCAGGAATGTACCAAAAAAGTAGAGATGGCGCTTAATCGCAATCGTACCAATTCTATGGGTAAGAAAGAGGCTTGGGTGGAGTTTTTTATTGAAAACGGGCGTGTCACTGTTCTGGAACATACACTGAGCGGGAGAACGGGCGCTGCACCGCAGGAAACGAAATCGGTTATTGGAGACAAAGATGTGAACATGCGCCTGACTTACAGCGATGGTTCTGTAGCACTGTTGGATGGCACTCACAGGCGAATTGCCTTTGCCCGGGACAGTGGCGCGCTGGTCGGTAATGAGGTAGGAGTGGTGTGTACTAAAATAGAAATTTTCAAGGGCGCATATTCCTCTGCAGGATATAAGCAAACGATAGTTCTGGAGACGCTTACGGGAAAGGTTAGAATAGTTCCTGCATCTGCTCCGTAGGCGTTGCGGAAGCAAGATATGAATCTAGAGAGTAGGTGAATGCTATAATGAATTGGTTGAAGAGATTGAGAAATAATCAAAAGGGTTTTTCGTTGGTTGAACTGATATGTACAGTGGCCATTTTCAGTATTATTATTACCGGTGTGGGCAGTGCTATGGTAATCAGTGCCAGAAGCTATCAAAATGGCAATGTGGAACTGGACTTGCAGCAGCAGGCCCAGATTACAGCCAATCTGCTGACCAATCTGATTATTGATGCCAATTTGATAGAGGAGCCCAGCAGTGACGCCGACGGAACGATCCTCAGAATCAAAAAAGAGGAAACAGTATCGGGAACGCCGGTTTCGGTGGGGTATGAAGTTACCTACGACAGCGCGACAAAGCAGCTGCTGTACAGCAGGGACGGCAGTACGCCCCAAATTCTGGCAGAGAATATAGCCGGGTTTTCCATAAGGCGTGTTGCCGGGAACAATTATGATTTCTCCTTGAAGGTCACGGAAGGCAACAGAAACTATGAGAGCGACTATCATGTCACCCCCCGCAATGGCGCCAACGAGGAAAGCAACACTGCGATTGCCGGAGCGAAGAGTCTCTATGTGGAGAACAAGCTGATTTTGGAGCCGGGACAAGAGTATGATCTGGCAGTGCGGATAACGGGCACAGCTGACCAGGATTATACAATTGCTAATCTGTCCGGCAATGTCAGTTCGGGTACAACTGTTACTAAGGTGAATTCCCGTATGGCTCAGATTAAGGTTGGATTGGACGAGACAGGTACGGGTGTGGGAGATGACGCAGGCTTTAGTTTTGATGTGGTGCCCAGTGATTCTTCCATTAATCCGATAAACGTAAAAGTTCTGGTCAGACGGGTTAATTCTGTCAATGTAACTGGGTACAAGACCAGCGGCAAGGTCAACAAGGCGGGAGCGACCTATAAAGTTACGGCATCTTTGCTGGGCACGAATCTGGAAAGGGATCCGGGCGTATGGTATGATGTAGATTATGTTAATCCCTATACAACCACCTGGTCCTATGAGTTTACCAAGACGGATGACGCAGGAAACACAATCACTACACCTGCCGAGAGTATGATCACGGTTGTTGGGCAGGGGGTTGAGAATAATATACCCTATGTGATATTCAAACTTACAGGAGACATGACTCAGGGCTGTAAATTAAGCGTGACAGCGACAGCACTGCACCCGGAAGGAGTTAGTCCCGCTGACGCAGCCGTTCAAACCAATAAGTCAGGTTTGAAGTATAGTACGGTAAACGGTGTATGGGTACTGGATTACCATGCATGGAAGAGAAATGGCAAATTGGATATTGCTATTCGTCATCTGGGAGATGAAAATTTTTGGTTTTGGGACGGGCAGATTATGTATAAATGGAATGCCCGAGTAAAATTTACCCCTTATGACAGTGCCGGTAATCCTTTGCCCGCTCTGGGAGGTGAGTTTGATCCCTGGCAGAGAGAACAGCATCTTCCTATTAAAGCGGATCTTGATTTGAACAATGTTCGTGACCAATGGGATTTGACGCTAATGCCTTATAAAGAAGGAACGCAGGTTAACGACTGGGGACCGTCTTATAGTTTGCCATATATTGTGGCTTATTATGATGGCCGCACTTTTGACAGAAATTTTTATATATATAACGCAAATCCTTCCTTTGTCAATACAGGGATGGGAGTGGCCGGTTATAATATAGAATTGTATTATGAATATCTGGATGAGAGCGGAACCCTGGTCAACGAGACAATCAGAGAAAATTATGAGGTAGAAGAGGTTTCTGTTCTGTATAGAAATGCGCTGGATGGGGGTTGTTCCTGGCAGAGAGAGAATAAAATATTTGTAACAACGGCAGACAGCATTACGGACTATAAGGTTCATTTTCGATTTGACCGTGGATGGGATGAGGATGACCACGATTACCATTTTATAGATTTTAAGAGATTTGTAGGCGTGGTGGCTGACAAACCAGGTTATCTTAATGATATCCGAAGGGATATTACGGTGACTGGCAACGATAAGAAGAAAGATGTTCCGGATGGGGATTCTGTACTGACCTTTACCCTTACGGCGGCGGATAAGGCTGAGTGTAAAGCCTTGGCGGACAAAGCAGACGGAACGATCACGGTGATTTACGAGTATAATCCGTTCCTTGGCAGATTGCCGCTTAAACAAAAAACGGAAAGTGAATTACTTGCGGAAAACCCTGAATGGGCAGCAGATTTTTGGGCTAATTATAATAGCGCGCTTGCTGCGGATCCTTTGAATCCGCGTTGGTATAATGAATATGATATGCCGCTGAATGTTGGGGGAGTTACACTGACCCAGGATATAATGGACGGCATAAAGGGCTGCGAGGGGCACGTGGTATTCTGCTTTAAGGAGCCGAATATCACAGGCGCCGCGCTTAAGGCAATGTACTGTCCTACCCTTGCGGAGTATGGGCCGCTGTACTATATTGACGATAATACACGCTTTTCCATACAGGCGGCGACCGCTCAGTACCAGGAATTGGTTGGCGGCACATGGAGTACTGTCGTTAACCTGACTTGGAACGGAAGCGGTTGGACAGCAAATTAATTGCATAATAAAACAGCGAATCCGGCGTTGATATTACACAACGCCGGATCGGCGGGTGATTTTCCGCCTCTATTTATGAGATTTCGGCTTGAAAGATATTTTGCAACCTATAATAACCTTCTTTAACTCTACATTGTTCTCGAATAGTAGTTCCTGCTGAGTCCCATGCGTAGCTGCTGTTCCTGTTTAATACAATTTATGCATTTTAGAGTTACCCTCATTTTCTCCAGATTTCCCCCGTCGGTTTTGAATGAAATACCCTAGAAAGGGAATGACATTTAAAGAGGTTTGTGGTAAGATGATTATGCGTGGCAGGGCATTTGTTTACAGTTTTCCGGTGAGATGCTTGTCTGTGGGAGGTGTATTTATGGGGATTTATCTCAATCCGGGCAATGACGGTTTTTGGGAATCGGTTCGCTCCAAAATATATGTAGACAAGACGGGGCTGATTTCATGCACAAATGAGCGTATCAATACAGAAGAAAAGTACATTTGTGTCAGCAGACCACGTCGCTTTGGCAAATCCATGGCGCTCAAGATGCTGGCAGCCTATTACAGCTGTGGTTGTAATTCAAGGGAACTGTTTGCAGGGTGGAAAATTGAAAGAGATCCGAATTTTGAAGGACATTTGAATCAATATAATGTAATTTTCCTGAATATGCAGCAGTTCTTGATCGGCGCTAAAAACTGTGAAGTGACGGAGTATCTGGAACAGGAGGTTCTGGAAGAACTTCTGGAAGAATATGGTTCATATATAAAGAGACCGGATATTGGACTGGCCGACGCGCTCCGAAGGATCTACGCCAAAACAGGAAAAAAGTTTATTCTCCTCTTTGACGAGTGGGATTGCGTGATGCGGGAGCGGCAGGAATCGGAGGAACTGCAGAAGCGGTATTTGGATTTCCTGCGCAATCTTCTGAAGGATCAGCCCTATGTGGCGCTTGCCTATATGACGGGCATTCTCCCTGTAAAGAAATACGGGCAGCATTCCGCGCTGAATATGTTCTGGGAATATTCTATGACGGATCAAAATGCTTTTGAAGAGTATACGGGCTTCACGGAAGAGGAAGTGAAAGAACTGTGCGAGCGGTACGGTATGGACTTTGCACAGACAAGCGGCTGGTATGATGGCTATCGGTTCAGGCTGTTTCGGCATATTTATAATCCCAGGTCAGTTGTGGCGGCAATGAGTTGTGGCTACTTTTCCAATTTCTGGACATCCACAGAGACCTATGAGGCGCTGAAAATATATATGGACATGGATTTCGACGGGCTGCGTTCGGATATAGTGCGGATGCTTGGCGGCGAACATGTCAGGATAAATACGCTCAGTTTCCAGAATGATATGCATACATTCAAGACAAAGGACGATGTGCTGACTCTGTTGATCCATTTGGGATATCTTGCATATGATGCCGAGTCGAAGGAAGCGTTCATTCCTAACAAAGAAATTATCGGGGAATTTGAAAATGCCATGAGCGTAGGCGGGTGGTCGGAGATCATGCGCATACTGAAATCATCTGAGAAACTGCTGGAAGATACGCTCCGCTGCGACGCAAAAAGTGTTGCGGAAGGGCTTGATAAGGCCCATGCAGAGGTGGCTTCTATTTTGACCTATAACGATGAGAATTCCTTGGGCTGTGCCATCGGTCTTGCATATTACAGCGCAAGAAAGGACTACAAGATTATTCGGGAGCTGCCTGCAGGCTGCGGTTTTGCGGATATTGTATTTCTGCCGCTGCCCTCGGCTGGAAAGCCTGCATTGGTGATAGAACTGAAGTATGACAAGACTGCCGACACTGCCTTGCAGCAGATTAAGGACAGAAGGTATGCCCAGGCGCTGGAAGGTTATTGTGGCGAAATCCTGCTTGTGGGGGTAAACTATGATAAGGACAACAGAAATAAACCACACAATTGTGTGATTGAAAAGCTGGTCTATGGCATTGACCATAAATAGGGAGTTGCAAGGAGAGGCAATGCAGTGAAAAAGCTTATTTTATGGCTCGGCATATGCGCTCTGATGGTGATCGCGCTGACTGCCTGCGGCAGCGGGCCGGATCTGCCTTTTACAAACATGGTTTTCGGCGGCGAGGGGAGCGTTCCCCAGGAGACGCCGGAAGCGGATGAGAGCCAAAGTGCATATGATTTCCTCGGAAGACCCATCCCCACCGACATGTCAGTGGAAGAGAGCAATGGAGAAGCGCAGGAAAATACGGATTTGGAGGACGCTCCTTTGCCGGAGGAGAATATCCTTACTATCACAATTTCCGCGGCAGGGGATTGTTCCCTGGGCAACCACCAGGATCAGGAGTATGCGTATTCCTTTCGGCAGGCTTATGACCAGATTGAGGACGAGGGGTATTTTTTTGCCAATGTGCAGGACTACTTTGGCAGCGATGATATGACTGTCGTCAATTTTGAGGGGGTGTTAACCTACAGCGAGGAGCGGGATGAGACCAGAACCTACAACATCAAGGGAGATCCGGGATACGCCCGGCTGCTGACTGCGGGGAACATAGAGGCAGTGAGTTTTGCCAACAACCATAGGCTGGATTATGGCACTCGGGGCAGCGATGATACGGTGGCGGCCCTGGAGGCGGAGGGAATCCTCTACGCGTATGACAAAAACGTTTGTATCTATGAGACGGAAAAGGGAATCCGGATCGGCATTGTCTCCGTCAATGAAGTGGCTTGGGGGCTGGGCAGTGAACAGCTTTTGGCGGAAGGCATTGGGAAGCTGCAGGAACAGGAGGTGGATCTGATCCTGGCCTGCTGTCACTGGGGAATTGAGAGGGAGAACTATCCAACGGAGAACCAGAAGTATCTGGGGCGCAAATGCATTGATCTGGGGGCGGATCTGGTCATTGGGCATCATCCCCATGTACTTCAGGGGGTGGAAGAGTACAACGGTAGATTCATTATTTACAGTCTGGCGAATTTCTGTTTTGGAGCCAATCGGAACCCGGCGGATAAGGATACCATGATTTTTCAGCAGACCTTTACCTTTATAGACGGAGTAAAGCAGGAGGATCAGCAGATTCAGATCATCCCCTGTTCGGTGAGTTCTGTGAAAGATCGGAACAATTTCCAACCCACTCCGGCCCAAGGGGAGGAGGCCACCCGCATCATCGGGCGGATCAATATCTACAGCAAAGACTTCGGAGTAGTTTTTGGGGAAGATGGAATGTTGGCACAATGAACATGCGGAACTCTAAACAGCAGACAGCCATACAGTGCCCAGAGAATTTATGGACGCCAAAGCGTCCGGAAATTGCTCTGCCAGTAAAGGTACTGTAGGGATGTCTGCGGAACTCTAAACAGCAGACAGCCATGCAGTGCCCAGAGAATTTATGGACGCCAAAGCGTCCAGAAATTGCTCTGCCAGTAAGGGTACTGTAGGGATGTCTGCGGAACTCTAAACAGCAGACAGCCATACAGTGCCCAGAGAATTTATGGACGCCAAAGCGTCCAGAAATTGCTCTGCCAGTAA